>SAMEA3663015__coassemble_498_pt1 | contig 15196 bp, 8 predicted proteins | sample SAMEA3663015__metabat2_low_PE_034 | metagenome-assembled genome bin SAMEA3663015 (sample SAMEA3663015) | pig gut metagenome | biome: pig gut; feature: pig-associated habitat; material: faeces | place: France | collected 2012 | reverse complement strand
TGAGGAGGTTGTCAACACTCCTATTAGTACCGGTAAGAACAGCACAAAGTTGCGCTCGGCAACAAGGGCAAGGATGGCTGTTATCATAAGCCATATCAATTCAGAATTCCGAGCTCCGAATTCTGAATTACGGCAAATAAAACGTTTTATTGCAAAAAAAAATCCAACCAAGCACAATACAATCATCAAGGCACTTTGGAGTGCATTCTCCCCCGCCAGCAACAAGGTAACCGGCGAGCGGTTCTCGGCGATTTCACTTGCAAAGATTGCAGCAGAAGGAGTCATACCCAACAGACGGTCCAGCAAGCCGAACGGATACAGGAACAGGTTCAATCCCTCACGGTGCAAGAAGGGCATCGCAAACAACGCTGCCACAAAAGCGACGCGCCACGCAACAGCCTTTGGCGGAAAAACTTTTCCACCTTTGCGATAATCCCAAATTTTCGCAAGCAGCACAAGCAACGCAAAAAACGGACCGAGAATATAAAGCCCCTGACATTTGCACCAAAGGAATTGAACGACAAGGACTAAAGTTACAAATATCAGTTTACAGGTTTTAGAGGATTGAAAACAAGTTATTGAATCTTGAAATGGCTCTCTGGATCCCATCGCGCGATGCGCTCCAGGATGACCGTTACTTGAAAATGCCGCATCCCGGAGGGAATCGCCATGACAATCTCCAAAAATACGAGGCAAGACATTCCAATAGATTCCGAGGAACAGGAGCGATAAAAGCACTGGACGAATTTCAAAATGATAGCGGAATATAAAAAGAAGAACTACAGCAGCTAGAGGTAGACTCATGCAACTAGAGAATGCCGCGACTTTTCGGGTCTCGCAACGACATTTTGGGGAGGCCGGCAGCAGGAAAAGTGTAAACGTGACGCCCCAAAGAAACGCCTTGAACGCAACGAGGAGCGGAGCGCCGCCAAGACCGTAGACAAAGCCTACCACCAGCTGAAAATATTCATGCACATTCACAACGGGCACTCGCACTGGAGTCCATGTCGTCACCCACTCGCGAGCGCAAGCCAAATGCCACCAGATATCCGTATCGGTCAGTGGAAAGATGGAAAACAGTATGACGGCAATCGACAGCAACCGCATCTATGCTATTCCAAAGTAATTAACAGGGAATCCAGACGGGCAGTCAACTGTTCAGCACCTTTGATACTCAAATGGTCCGTATTGAGAGCCATCTGGTCGATATAATCATGATTTCCGTTACGGTTTTCATCAAGAACCTTAAAATGAGGGATGCGATCAGCCAATGCCTGAACGGCTTCTATATACTTTGCGGCGGCAGAACGCTGAGGGCCGTAACGGCCCCAGGAACCCGTTTCTCGATAACGGGGATTCTGGGGGAATATCACCCCGATTACATTGATTTGCAAACGATCCATTTCCTTCGCGAAAGATTCTAGACGAGCCAAGTTCCAATCCAGAGCCTGCGCTTGCGTCTTAGACCAATTAGAATCAGACTCCACCAAAGGGACGCCCCATTCAGCCGCTTCATTTCCCACCCAGCCCCTTGATTGTCCGTAGACCTCGATCGCCATCGTCGAAAAAGGCGAAACTGCCTCGACGATCTGCGAAAAATCAGCCATATCCTCATTTTCCCAAAAGAAATGGTTCTTGTCATAAATGTAACCTGGAGCATTCATGAACAGGTTATCAGAGAAATCTGTTTTATTTTGCCACAAATCAAAATCCAGCGAAACAACAACTGTCTTCAAATTTTTCAGATGCTTCGCCCCATAATTTTCTGCAACATATAGCGAGGCGTTCATATCATTTCCCGAATGTCCCATATTCAAGGCGAATCCCGACTTTATTTTGGTTGCAACAATGCCGTCTTCGGTTCTGGAGCTACCGACGCAAAGAATCTCCACCTGGTTCGCATATTTCCACATCAGGTTCATCTTATAGGCCAACGCCTCGTGCGGCCAATCCTGGCCTTCCACAAAATAAACCCCTGCACTGTCCAGGTCAAAGACAAACTCGCTCACCGAAGTCTGGACATCACTACTCCACAAGCTCGGGTGCCAAAGTTCATCCCCCTCTACCAGTTCCACGATGTTGCCGTCGTTTAGGTCAATAAGTGCAATTCTTGTATGGGCACCGTTCGCATTTGCAAGGGTCGCCACGGCATAATTACCATTCGTCACCCATTCGCTATGGTCAAAGGAATAACCCGCAGGAGCAGCAAGAGTCTGAAACAGATTGCCGACACTATCAACAACAAGAAGACGTTCGTGCGTTCCATAATTGACACCCGCATATTCGCGACCTGTTTTTCCACCGAAGTCAAGGAACAATGTACGCTTGGAGCTGTCCTTGGCAAGCGAAGCATTGCAAGCCTGTTCGGCCACACCCTCATTTTGATACCACACCGTATCGTGGGCACTCGACATTACCGTCGAACCATTATTCGCCAAGCGGGCACGCAGAAGTCTCGCCCCCGTCACGGCAAGGGAATTGTCTTCGCTGATACCGCCATGGTAAGCTCCATCAAAAAGCTTTTGCGGCTTGCCAAATTTACCATTCGCAAAAGGCACCTGCCAGGTTGATGCCGACTTGAAAGCGGATTCTTCCTTGTTGTTGCCCGCATCGGTCACATAGACGATTACCGTTTCACCTGATTCTAGCACTCGCCAACGCGGAATCGCAGCCGATTCAACTTCCAGTTTCACCAAATTGGAACCTGCAGCATTCAGATCCCGCACATAAATATCAGATTTTCCAGACACTCCTTCAAGTCCCGTGCAAAAAGCGACATATTTGCCGTCAGGAGAAATTTCAGGATGGTAAACCTCAAGCGTATCCTCTATTTCATACACAGAAAGATTTCCGCTGGAATAGTCGATATACGCTAAATTTCCCGACTTATCGTCCCGGAAAGCCAACTTGACCCTATAGGTTTGAAATAGGGAACGCACCGTTGCGGAACTCGTCAAAGGGACTACGCGACTCGATGACGCCTTACCATCGTTTCCCATCCAAGTCGCCCCAGGAATCGCACCAAAAGCAAGACGGAAACCCACATAATCAGCCCTCGTCGACGACGTCACCGTGTATACATCCCCGCGACTGTAAAGAGTAACAGTTTCCGCTGAATTGCGGTAACTACCTCCCTTCACGATACGCTGTCCAAGCGCGCCACCATCGGGAGCTCCGACATAGTTCGTCACCGTCGTATCGCGGAACTTTCCGAGCCAGTCGTTCACCCACTCCATGGCGTTTCCCGCAACATCACAAAAATGCACAGACGAATCCTTTTTTTCGCAGACGGGATGCAACCTGTAATTCGAATTTTCGGAGGTCCAACCGCCAGCTATGTTCCAGCTCTCCGTTGCCACCAAAATCCATTCCGCTTCGGTCGGCAAACGATACGCGTTCTTTTCGGGACGGTACGCAAAGCCTTCCAAATTTGAGCAATGTCCTTCCGAATCAAAAATGGCGCGGCTGTAAGTATAAGCAGTATCAAAGCCCTCGGACTTGCTACGTTCATTTGCAAAAAGGACCGCATCGTAGTAGGTAATGTTCGTCGCAGGAACCGAAGCCTCACACGACAAGGAAAGTCCCCTTGCCGTCATCAAATCGTTAAATTCAGCACAGGTGACTTCGGTGCGTCCCATCGAAAAATCATAGTCAAAACGAACTTTCATCGACGGTCGCTCATTTGCTTTCGCCGTCACCTCGTTGGTTCCCAAGAGAATCGATTCGCCAGTAGCCTTGATACGGAGCATTCCTACTAACGAATCACCCTCAATTTCTATGTTCGAAGAATTCCCCGAAGACACCCCTTCCGAATTGGAACAAGCCGCCCAAAAGATGAATAATATGACCGGAAAAACAAATCTCAAGAAGTCCACCCTCCCCTATTCCAATCCATTTAAAATGAGATCAACAGTCGCCGTAAAGGACTTGGCACCTTCGATACACAAATGATCGTCATCCACGAACCACTCACTCGGATAACCATGATTACCCATCCTGTTTCTATCAATAAATTTAAAATTGGAATAACTTTTTTCAAGTTCTTGCAAACGGGAAACAAATTGTTCTGCAACACTTCTACGCAACCCATAACGACCATAGGCACCCGTATTCTGATAATCCGGATTTTGAGGGAACAAAATTCCAATGACAACGACATCCTTATTTTGTGCACTTTGAATAATGTCTACAAGAGACTCAAAACTTTTTTCATACAAATTCTTTTCCGAATCATACGCGGAACTATCTCCTTCAACCAACGGAGGATTAGCCCAACCGCCGCAGAACGGATTCATAATAGCGCCACGATCAACTTCATGCAACAAGTACGGTTTCACCTCTAAATAGTTTTTCGTATACTCAAGCAATCCCTCCGGATAACCGTCTTGCCAGTAGTTATGATTTTTGTCGTAAACATAGCCCGGATATTTCTTATAAGCATTCTTGAATAAGTTATCGCTTTTATCGCCATCCGGCTTGTTCCAGAAATCAATATCCAAAGACAGCACAACATATTTCAGTTTTTTCAGATGAGGGAACAAATACAATTCAAGAAAATCCCTTGACATGTGAATGCTATTGGGAGTCTGCGCAAAATTCACCATAAAGAAACGGTTACTCATCAACGATGGCCACAAGGAGTACAGAGGTCTCGAAGAACCTACCACAGCAACATTGACGGAATCCCTGTATTGCCACAGCAATTCCATATTGTAGCGCATCAGGGCTACTCCCCAGTCATCACCATCATTCATATAAATTCCAGCACTATCCGAATCTAGCGAGATATTCACCTCATTGTTTTTTTCTTGACGGATCCACAAGTTCGGATGCCAAAGTTCATCACCTTCGGCAAGGTCCACCACGTTCCCTTCGGTCAAGTCAATTAGCACCATTTTCGTATGGGCGCCGTTCACATTCGTAAGCGTCGCTACGACAAAGTTACCATTCGAAGCCCATTCGCTATGATCAAAAGAATATCCCACCGGAGCAGCCAGCGTCAGAATCAAGTCACCTATACTATCAACGACAAGAAGCCGCTCGTGCGTGCCATAATTTTCTCCAGCATATTCACGCCCAGTCTTGCTTCCAAAATCAAGGAACAGAGTACGTTTGGAACCATCTTTCGCAAGAGACACATTACAGGCCTGTTCCCCATTATACCATACAGTATCACGGCCGGAAATGCGGGCACGAAGAAGGCGAGTCCCCGTTACAGCAAGGGAGTTGTCTCCGCTGAGCCCCCCATGATAAGCTCCGTCAAAAAGTTTTTGCGGTTTACCGAATTTGCCATTTGCAAAAGAGACCTGCCAGGTAGACGACATTTTGAATGCTGATTCTACCTTGTTGTTCCCCGCGTCATTCACATAAACAATCACCGTATCGCCCGAATCAAGTACGCGCCATCGCGGAATTGCCGCCGATTCAACCTCCAGCTTGACTAGGTTCAAGCCTTCGGCACTCAAGTCCCGCACATAAAGGGACGATTTTCCCGATACACCTTCAAGCCCCGTACAGAACGCCACCCGCTTGCCGTCCGGAGATATTTCCGGATGATAGACATCAAGGGTATCCGCAATTTCAACCACCGAAAGAATTCCGCTAGAATAATCTACATAGGCCAAATTTTCAGTCAAATCGTTACGGAACGCGAGACGAACCTGATTCGCTCCCACCACGGAACGTAACGTCGCAGAGCTCGCAAGCGGCACAATTCTGCTTGATGCAGCTTTTCCGTTATTTCCCATCCAGACCGCAGCAGGAATTGCGCCAAAAGCGAGTCGGAAACCGACATAATCTGCACGAGTCGAAGATGTCACCATATACACGTCGCCTCGACTATACAAATTAATCGATGTTACAGGATTGCGGAATGAGCCCCCCTTGACAACACGCTGTCCCAAGGCACCTCCATCAGGGGCACCGACAAAGTTCGTCACCGTCGTATCACGGAAAATGCCTAACCAGTCGTTGACCCATTCCATGGCATTCCCCATCATATCGCAGAACTGCACCGTTGAATCCATCTTTCCGCAAACACGGTGCAGTTTATAATCGGAATTTTCCGCAGTCCAGCTATGCTCCGCATTCCATTCGGACGATGCCACTAAAATCCATTCAGCTTCCGTCGGCAACCGGTAGGCGTTCACCTCCGGTCGATAAGCAAAGCCATCTAAGGCTGTACAATGCTTTTCGGAGTCAAAAACAGCCGACGCATAGGTATAGGCCGTATCAAATCCCTCGCTCTTGCTTCGTTCATTCGCAAAAAGAACCGCATCATAGAAAGTGAGACTTGTTGCCGGAAAGCTATCATTATCGCAGTCTAAAACAAGTCCAGAAACATTTTCCATCACCGAATTGAACTCTCCACAGGTCACCTCATGACGCCCTATCGAGAAATCGTAGTCAAAACGGGCCCGCATTTCGGGGCGTTCATTCACCTTCGCCTTGGAATCCAGAGTTCCAAGAACAGTAACGGATTTTAGCGTCTGCACACGCAGCATTCCTGCGAGGGTATCCGTGGAAACATCCACCAAAGTTTTTTTTTCAGCCGACACGCCCACCGAATTAGAGCAGGAACAAACCAGCAGGGAAAAGAATCCGCATATCAACGCAAGCCATTTCATATTCAAATTTCCTTTTCCCTAGCAGTGACAAGTCCTACTCAAAAGTCCTCAAGACTGCATTAATCCGCCTCGTCATTGTCGGTGCACCGATAATGCACAAGTGATCCGTATCAGCAGCAAATGCATCAGGATAATCGTGATCCCCCATCTTGTTTTCGTCCATGAGCTTGAAATTGGGGTAAGATTCATCCAGTTTCTTGATTTTTTCAATCAGTTTCTTGGCAGTACTCCTACGAAGGCCATAACGACCAAAAGCACCTGTTTTCTTGAAAGCAGGACTTTGTGGGAAAATCACCCCGACCACATTGACATCGTGTGCTTGCGCTTTTTTGATAATCCCTTCCAAGGCAGCCATATTATCATCTAACAGATGCTGCTGATTATCATAGAGAGTCGAATCCATTTCTGCGTCTACATCTTCCCCCCACGAACGGCAATTTATCCCTAGAAGGCGCCCGCGGTCTCTCACAAAATTAGGTTCATCCGAAACAGTCAAATAATTTTCAGTATACTCCAGCAAGCCCTCCGGATATCCCGATTCCCAATACCCATGATTCATATCATAAACATAGCCTGGATAATCAGCATAACGAGTCGCAAAGAAGTTATCCCCTCCAGGACCATCGATTTTATACCAGAAATCAATATCCAGCGAGATGATAATATATTTCAACTTCTTAAAATGCTTGTACACATACAGATCGAGAATATCCCTTGATGTATAAATTGAATTCGGCGTCTGAGCCAAATTAACCACAAAAAAATCTTTGTTGAAAGACCAGGGAGAAACCGAATTCAGCGGCCTCGAAGAACCAACGACAACCACATTCGCCGAGTCGCGATAGCGCCAAATCAATTCCATGTTGAAGCGCATTAAAACGGCGCCCACATCGTCATCGGCCTTCATATAGACGCCCGCACTGTCAGGTTCAACTTTAAATTTTGAAAAATTCATCGGCGTATACGCCCAGAAATTTGGATGCCAAAGGTCATCCCCTTCCACAAGGTCCACGACCTTACCGTCATCCATCTGGACAAGAACGATTTTTACGTGGGAGCCATTCGAATTCGAGAGAGTCGCTACAGCCAAATCCGAACGGCCACGCACCCATTCCGCGTGGTCAAAAGTATATCCGTCCGGAGCAGCCACCGATTGAATCAATTTTCCGGTGCTATCAGCGACAAGAATTCGCTCGTGAGTCCTGTAGCTTTCGCCCACGAAATCCTGCCCCACTTTTCCTCCGAAATCAAGGAACAACGTCTTTTTTGCAGAATCCTGCGAAAGCGAAACATTGCAAGCCTGTTCTCCTCCATACCACACTGTATCGCGGGCATTCCCCGTCACCGTCGCCCCCGACTCTGCAATTCTTGCACGAAGCAGACGCGCCCCCGTTACGGCAAGCCGCCGATCCGTTGATATTCCTCCATGATAGGCTCCATCAAACAGTTTTTTCGGTTTCCTAAAACTTCCCTTTCTAAACGGGACTTGCCAAGTTTCCATTTTTGCAAAAGTAGAATTTTCCTTGTTGTTTCCCGCATCGGTCACATAAACGATCACAGTGTCGCCGTTTTCGAGGATGTGCCATCTCGGAATGGCAGCATTTTCGACATCGAGTTTCACTACGCTTCCATCTTCAAGGTCCAAAGACCTCACGTATATTTCTGACTTTCCCGAAACGCCCTCAAGCCCCGTGCAGAAGGCGACAAACCGACCGTCCGGAGAAATTTCAGGATGGTAAACCGGCGTCGTATCCGCAATTTCCTTTACATAAAGGACTCCGCTTGAATAATCCAGAAGCGAAAGGTTTCCCGAAATGTTATTCCTAAAAGCAAGCCTCATCTTGTAGGTTTTCGTGAATTTTCGGATTGACGCGGTATTCAATAGCGGCAGGGCGCGACTCACAATCGTACTACCTTTATAATCAATCCACATCGCTTCGGGAATTCTACCAAAACCGAGACGGAATCCTACATACACCGCTCGCGTCGTCGAGGTTACAGCGTAGACATCTCCACGACTGAATATGAAAAGATTCTTTTCTGTCGTCTGGTAAGAGCCGCCCTTAATCACTCTTTCACCAAGGCTCCCTCCATCTGGCGCCCCCACATAATTCACGACTGTCGTATCGAGAAATTTGCCAAGCCAATCATTTGACCATTCCATAGCATTTCCCACCATATCGCAGGGAACGTTTGCATTTTTTTCTAGCGAACAAACCTTGTGCAACTTATAGTCCGAATTTTCGGCCACCCACCCTTTTTTAGGATTCCAATTCTTGTTTGCAACAAGCATCCACTCTGCCTCGGTGGGCAAGCGGTACGCGTCTACTTCAGGATGAAATACGAGGCCCTCGATTCCGGTACAATGATGAGCATCGTCAAAAGACACATCGGTATAGGTATAAACCGTATCCAGACCGATAGCCTTGCTCATTTCGTTCGCATAAAGAACAGCGTCGTAATAAGTCAGATTCGTCGCAGGAAGGCTATCGTTTTCGCATTCCAATTTAAGCCCTGTCTCAGGAACCATCTTTGCATTGAAATCGCCACAGGTCACCTCATGACGCCCTATAGAAAACGAATAATCAATCTGAACCTTCATGGAAGGGTGCTCACGATCCAGCGACAAGGGAGCATTCGTTCCCAAAGTAACCGATGCATTCGTGGGTTTTACACGAAGCATTCCCGGAAGAGAATCCTGCCTAAGTTCCACACGCATTTCATCGGGAGTTTCCGGCCCTACCGAATTTGAGCAAGCTAGCAACAACGATGTTATGACAAAGACTAGGAATAATCGCATTTGCTAAAAATAGCAATTTTGCCCTACCGGCACCCTTACAAAAACGCTACAAATGGTCCGGTAAACGACTTTTCGCAATTTCTTGATTCACCTTGATTCCAGGATATTCCGGGAAAAATTCCTCGGCCATGCGGTACCAGGTCAGGGCCCTGCGCAAATCCGTATCTAGGAACAGATTTCCCATATCAAAAGCGGCCAATCCCACAAACTGCGTAGAGGTCAGCGGCTTAAATTCAAGCCCCGTCCAGGAGCCAGCCTTGTACTTTTCCCGGTACTCAGCATCCGTATAAGAAAATCCACGACGATTAGGTTCCAAATTGACCGCCGTTTCAGAAATTCCATAGCGCAAGAACACATGCCCCGGAAGGAGAATTACCGAAAGCGGAATTTTCCGTTCCTCGGCCACCATCATCGCAAGCCACGAAAGTCCCATGCAGCCGGATTTTCCCGTTTGCAGAACACGGGTTGGCAAAATGGCATTTTCCGAAACCGCAGAATCACCTGCACCCGCAAATTCAATGTTCCAGAAATCCCACAGAAGTGACTTTAGACTAAGCAAGGGATCCCCAGATCGGGCAAATGAACTGTCAAAATAGGCAAGCCCCGCCTTCCACGCCACAACCGAATCCATGCAGCCAGGCATCTTGTCTTCAAAGGAACAGGCCGCATCTCGAAACCCCATCGTCTCGGCGCGACCACTCCAAAGCACCAATGCCAAGGACATCGCAAATACGAGAATCAGCACCGGCCAAAACAGGCGCTTCGCAAGACGGGATAACCTAGAGAACATCCTGATCTACAATCCGTCCCATTCCATCGGAGACTGCCAAAAGTCGCGAGCCGTCATCATATAAATCACAAGTCGCTTACTCTGCATATCCTTCTTCATTTTCATCATACGATGGTACACGCCGGGGCCGCCACCCCAACTGGTAAGCACCTGCACATCGAGGCCCGTTGCATAGGCCAGGAGCGATCCCGGTCCACCGCTCTTTTGGTCCACCGATTCAAACACGCCCGTGAACGAGTCGCCCATCAAGAGGATTGGCGCATTCTTGCCCCCCTTGTAAGCTTCTGTCCCCTTGAAAACCTTCATCACAGACAAAGTATCTGCCGGATACTTCGACTTTTCGGCATCGGGCATATGAGCCACCAGGTCGCCTTCGCGAAGCGTCCTGGTTTCCTGCATATTGAGCGTTCCCGGCTGGGCGCCGGATTCCGCATACCAGGAATACTGCGTCACGCGGGAAGCCAACTGTTCAAGCGCCGCAAGCATTCCCGAAAGCGCCCAGTGCGTATCGTAGCGTTGATAACTAAAGTGGGGCGGTTCATCCCCCGCCTTTGCCGCCATGAGCGCTGGGTAGACATCCAGGACATCGAGTCCCGCGGCAAGCATTTCGCGGGTAAATTCACGGCCCGCCGGATTCACGCAAAGATCCGCAGCAGTTCCTTCTACAAGGCGTTCCCCATAAATTTCTTCCTTCACGGGAATCGGGACCACCAATAGCTGGACGCCGAGAGAGTCCAGATACTTCTTGAGCTCCAGGAGGCGCGGCAGCGGATTGTGCAAGCTATCCTGCGCCGTAATCCTGTCTGCAGTCAGATAGTTAGCATTGCGGCGGAACCAGAGCATTTCATTCGACGCCCAGGCGTTCTGCTCCTTAGGCAATTTATGGAGCGTTTTCAAAAGTTCATCGCGGAATTTTTGCGTCGCATCGTTCTCCGGGCAGGAACCTTCGACCGAAGCAAGCGTCTGCAGGCGGAACGCAGAACTCGTATCAAGAGCGCGGTTCACGGGAACCACCTCGCCCGCCTCGGCCAGGGAATCGGCGGTTCGCTTTGCACGCAACGCCTCGTCGCTCAAGCGGAAGGCCGGAGCCTCAAAAGCAACCCACGTCGGAGTCCCCATCGGGTTTCCGCGCATCACCGCAAACGGCCTGTTCTTATCTCCTTCCCAGGGAGCACCCGCCGTATGCGGTTCCAAGTCCGTATTCAAGGTCGGATACCAGTAAGACGACAACGTTCTTGCCCAATTCATGGCATCGTCGATATTCATTTCTCCCGTCAGGTAGTAATTCAGGATTTCGGCTGTTTCACCCTTTGACGCCAGTTTCAACTTTCCGTAGAACACGGTCCGTCCCGTCCATAAAGCGGGCATCACCTCGACCCACCATTCCACCGAGCCATCGCTCAGGGGCACACCCCACAAGCGTGAAACGGTCTGGAACGCACGGAAAACCTCGGGTTCGTTCCACTTGACCGCCTCGACCGCATTCAGCAAAACACCCAGCGAATCGTTCCCGGTCTGCGCATAGAGAATCTTTGACAAAGGTTCCCAGGCCAGCGGCTGTCTTTCTGCAACAACGGCGGGTTCATGTTCCGAAAGCGAATCGAGCATCGGGAACGGGTATTCCGCAAGCTTTGCCGACGCCATTTTTCCTGCATAGTTTTCAGGTTTTTCGTCCTTGCCCGCCTGGCGGATCGGATTGTTGAAATAGGCCGCAAAATCAAGCGCAGCCAAGGTCGGTTTATCGACAACGCGTACCTGCTTGTCGGCACTCATCACCTTCAGTTCAAAAACCGTAACCGGTGTAGAAGGTTGCGGAGGCATCACCTTCGGGCGTTCCGATTCCTGCACAGCACTATTTGCGGAACCTTCCACGGCATCCGGTTTACTAGAGGCACAAGCCGAAAGCCACACAGCCGCCACAGAAGCGACCACCGTCAAGCCAAACATCGTCTTTATCGAAAAATTCATATTTCAAACCTTACTTTGAAAGGTACCGGGCCGCTCTAAAAGTCCCCACAAATGCGACAGAGGCTACAGTTAAAGAAAAAAATAGGGATTTCAATAAGTTCATAACGCACCGTGTTTTAGTGAAAATAGAAAAAAGAACGCTTCAAATTACTAAATTTGGGGTACTATGAGCTTAAAATTTGAAACCCCCATTACCGAAGTTCCACTGTTCCACCAGGGTAAAGTACGCGACATGTACGACCTGGGCGACAGTTTCCTGATGGTCGCCAGCGACCGTCTTTCCGCTTTTGACGTGGTGCTCCCCACCCCGATCCCTGGTAAGGGCAAAATCCTCAACCAGCTTTCGCTGTTCTGGTTCCAGCACCTCGGCATGAAGAATCACCTCATCACCGCCGACGTGAACGAATACCCGGCCGTTTTGAAGAAGCACGCCGACTACCTCCGCGGCCGTTCTATGATCGTGAAGAAGGCTCACCGCCACTCCGTGGAATGCATCGTCCGCGGCTACATCGTGGGTTCCGGCTGGAAGGACTACCAGAAGACCGGCAAGATCTGCGGTCATGTTCTCCCGGAAGGCTTGCAGCTCTGCCAAAAGCTGGAAAAGCCGCTCTACACGCCGAGCACCAAGCCCGACGTTGGCCACGACGAAAACATCAGCTTCGAACAGACTTTCGACATCGTTGGCGAAAAGGTTGCAACGACACTCCGCGACATGTCTTTGGACATCTACACGAAGGCCCGCGACTATGCAGCAAGCAAGGGCATCATCCTTGCCGACACCAAGTTCGAATTCGGTGAAATCGATGGCGAGACTATTCTCATCGACGAAGTGCTCACGCCGGACTCCAGCCGTTACTGGCCGGCCGACAAGTACCAGGTGGGCAAGAACCAGGAAAGCTTCGACAAGCAGTACGTTCGCGACTGGCTCGAAACTCTCGACTGGGGCAAGACCTACCCGGGTCCGGAAATTCCGGCAGACGTCGTGAAGAACACGCTCGCCAAGTACGAAGAAATCTTCGTGCGCCTCACCGGCAAGCAGCCGGAACTCTAATGAGACCGCTCGGCTCTATCGCATAAAAAAGATTGTAATTTCGCCTCGCTACCCCCGCAAGGGGGGCCATATCCACATAAGCACTAAAGTGCTAAGTGGCCAAAGGTCGCAACCACGCCTCGTTAATACGAGGCGTTTGTTGCTCACGGGAGACCGCACTATTTAAAAACGCAGATCTTCGCGTCTGCGTTTTTTAGTTTTACTTCTTGATTAAACGAAGTATTCCCTGCTTGTTGAATTCCGGGCTGTCTTTCGGGAAGGGATTCTTGGCTTCGGCGCGGAGCACGTAATGAACACCTTCGCCGAGGTCGACTTCGGAGCCGGATTTGGCCGGAACACCTTCGCCGAACAAAGAATCTGCCGCCATCAGCAAAGCTTCTTGCGGGTCTTCGGCACTCGCTGCAATGCACAAATCCGGCAGCACGAACGTTGCTAGCCCGAGCGTATAAATCGTATCACCCGCTTCTACGAAATTGATCCACGGGTCCATCGGGTATTCGCCATCGCCCACTTCTTCGCGGAAACCAGCATCGGTCCAGGCGGCGCCACATTGCTGCATGTACACGCCAAGCGCACCTGCGTTAAAGACCTTCAGGACGGTCATATTCACCTGCGTCACTTCTTCGACATTCTTGACTTCGCCGAGCAAGAACAACAGCGATTTGTGCGCTTCGATTGCGGCTGCTGTTTCAGCGGGAATATCCTGATGTTCCTTGAAAATATCGGCAAGGCCATCCACATGTTCCTTGCGGACCACCTTGAACATTACGCTGCAACCGGGAATAATCGCCGACGTCGCATCGGCCGCAAGCGTCACCGTTTCGGTTAAAGCGAGGGGTTCGTTAACTTCTTTAGTGAGAGGGAAAGCGAGAATGAATTGAGGCATAGTTAGTTGAATGAAGAATTAAGAATGAGATGAGTCATCCTCGAAGCGTAGCGGAGGGGAGACGGGATCCAGCACTGGATACCCTCCCTTCGGTCGAGAATGACATAAGTTCTTTAACAGCATCTTTCAGTAGGTTATTCTCTCCTGGTTTCGGGAGGGCCACGCAGGCTTTTTCACCAATCGTTGCAAGCAGGCTTTCTGTCGAAAACCTGGATTCATCGATAGTCGCGGCGAAACCTTCGCGAGCAAGATCGCGTCCGAGTATCACCTGTTCATACTGTCCCGGAGTCGGTACAAATACACAACGGGCACCAAGGACAGCCATGTCCATCACGGTGCTGTAACCGCCGCGCGAAATCACCCACTGTGCCGACCGCACCACAGAAGCAAACTGCTCGTCCGGCAGATGCGTGAACAAGTCCAGGTTATTTTCATTGGAAGTCTTCAGCCCAAGCGACGGTTTTCCAAGAATAATCGCATGACGTCCCGGAATTTTGACAAGTACTTTACGCAACAGGTTCTCGAAGCGGGTTCGGGCAGGTTCCACCCCCGAAACAACCGCCACGAAACAATAGGGACCGAGTTTGCCCAAACAAGTCGAAGAATCCCACTCCTTTCCGCCGAATCTTGACAACGCCCCTACATACTTTACCGGCACCGGGCAATTTTTCACATGCGAAAGCGAGCCCGCATAGCCTGGAAATTCCGGCAAGTCCGGCACCCAGACCTCGTCAAAATGTTTCATCACCGAGGCTTGCCAAAGCATCCCGAGCGATTCAAACGCTGACAGCACACGGGGAAAGGCAATACGCCGCTGGTGCGTCATATAAATTGATTTGGCATTCCGGCTATAAAATCCAAAACGATTATCGGAGACCAGTACATCGTAGTGGAAACGTTTCACCATTTCCTCGGCAATACGATGTTCATAATTCATCACCGTCCGCAAATGGGCTCCGTTCTTCACAAGCCAGAGTCCCATATTGTAGCCGTGCTTCGGGTACACAATGTTGTAAGAAGGCACTAAACGCTGCCGAAGTTCCGGGAATATACCCCGTAAAAGCCCTGCATTGGA
>SAMEA3663015__coassemble_490_pt1 | contig 15335 bp, 10 predicted proteins | sample SAMEA3663015__metabat2_low_PE_034 | metagenome-assembled genome bin SAMEA3663015 (sample SAMEA3663015) | pig gut metagenome | biome: pig gut; feature: pig-associated habitat; material: faeces | place: France | collected 2012 | reverse complement strand
TGGTCATTACACGCCACACATTACACATTGTTTTTATTTGGGTACATTCACCTGCTTTAAAATTCCCTGCAAAATCTTCTTGCTGGCGTCGGAGTCGCCACTGTCTTTGGCGAACACGCGGTGTTCCATCACCGGGAAAAATATGCGTTGAATATCATCGGGATTCACGAAGTCGCGGCCATTCACATACGCACAAGCCTGCGCCATGCGCACCAAATTCAAACCTGCACGCGGGCTAGCTGCTAAACGCACGCCGCCATCGTTACGTGTCACCTGCACCAGCGAAATCACATAGCGTTCCAGCGATTCATCAATATGAATGCCGCGCACCGTGGCACGGGCCTTCAAAATTTCTTCGGGATTCGTTACCGCCTTCAAAGTATCAATCGGGCGACTTGTACGATGCGCCCGCAAAATTTCAAGTTCCGTTTCCGCACTCGGATACCCCACGGCAATGCGCACCATAAAGCGATCCATCTGCGCTTCGGGCAGCGGGAATACACCATGAAATTCCACCGGGTTCTCTGTCGCAAGCACCATAAAAAGTTCCGGCAACTTGTACCGTTCGCCTTCCAGCGACACCTGGCGCTCTTCCATCGCTTCCAAGAGCGCACTCTGCGTACGCGGCGAGGCTCGGTTGATTTCATCGGCTAACAGCACCTGCGTAAACACAGGACCCTTCTTGATTTCAAATTCGCCCGTATTCGCCTTGAATACCGCACCGCCCGTCACATCGGCAGGCAACAAATCCGGCGTAAACTGGATTCGCGCAAAGTCTGCGCCAATCGCCGCGGCAAGCGCCTTCGAAAGCGTCGTCTTACCTGTGCCGGGAACATCTTCTACCAGCACGTGGCCGTCCGCCAACAGTGCCATCACCAAAAGCTCCACCGTCTCGGACTTTCCGAGCAGCACCCCATTCAAAGCATGAATTAAATCTTTAACCATGCTTTAAATATATATTAAAAATAGGGAAAAAATCAAGCAACAATACGGCGGACAACCTGTCGTAAAACGCGTAAGCCGTAAGTAACCACGTTCAGATTAGACTTTTCGCCGGCATAACGAGTTGGAATCGGGAGTTCCGCAAGTTTAAAGCCTCGTGCATCGGCAATCGAAATCACTTCGAGATCAATATCAAAACTCGGGCTCAGTTTTGCAAGATTGAGATTCTTCAAGAATTCCGAGGAATAGACAATAAATCCACTGTGACGATCCGTCAATTTCTGTTTGAAGGCAAGATTTTCTACTGCCGTCAGGAACTTTCCGCCCAGTCGCTTGTACAGGGGCATTTTACCCGCCTTGGCTCCCCCACGAATCAAATGACGCGAGCCCTGCACCAATGCAAGTTTTTTCGTAGCATCCATCACCATTTTTTCTTGAGATTCCAAGTACTTAAAGAACTCGTCCAACTGTTCAGCAGGATACTGGCCATCGCCATGCAGACAAGCAATAAATTTTGCACCAGATCGAAGCCCTTCTGCAATTCCTTTCTTGACGACAGCACCGTAGCCGTTGTTTTGTTCAAAACGCATATAGCGAAGGTGCGTTTTTTTCTGGACGCCAGCGGATTCGCCGTTGAGAGCCTCCACAAAATTTTCAAAGGAGCCCCGCGTATCGTCGGCGGAACCGTCGTCAATGACCAAAACAATCGAACGGTTCCAAACTTCGTCTGAAATCTTTTGCAGGACAAGCGCAAGGGTCGTCGCAACATTATAGGCGGGAATGAAAATAAAATAATCAAAGGGCATAATGACCAATGAACCACCGGAGCGACTCTTCAAGAGCATCTTTCAGCGGAATTTTTGCCTTAAAGCCAACAAGGCGTTCCGCTTTTTCGACAGAAGGCAGGCGACGCAAGGAATCATCGTAACCCTTGCCGTAATATTTTTCACCCGAGACCGTTTCGACTCCAGGCACAGCACTTTCGGAAATTCCCTTAAGATTGGCATACACCGAACGCATCAGCTGCGCAAGTTCTTCAACGGTTACTTCGTTCGTCGCATTACCGACATTGAAAGCCTGCGAAAGAACTCTTTCGCAATGTTCTGAATCGCAACCCGCCGCAAACACGCAGAACATAAAGTCCACCGCATCGTGCACCGAGGTAAAGCAACGTTTGGCAATACCGCCATTCACAAGCTTAAGTGTTTCGCCGCGAACAAGCGCCGTCGAGAAATTCGCGAGCACCCGCGGAATTCCCTCGCCATCGACCCCCGGCATAAAATCCATGAAAGGCCCCACGAAATTGAACGGGCGAACTACCGTCCAATTCAAGTCGGCAAGCCCCGCCAAGTAGCGTTCGGTCAAGAGTTTTGCAGTCGCATAACTCCATCGGCTAGCGGTAACAGGTCCAAGCACAATTTCGGATTCATCTTCAAGAAGAGCTTTCGAATCCGCTGCCGTCTTGCCATAAATTTCGGAGGTTGAAAAATGGATTAGCCAGCTTCCGCTCTTGGCACAAGCATCAGCCAAGGCACGCGGATGGTCATAATTGCTACGAATCACCTCAGCCGCTTCGGCCATATATCGCCCTGGTGTACAGATAGCCGCCAGGTTCACCACTACCGGATACTGCGCAATACGCTTCACCACCTCGGGATCCGCAAGGTCTGCACATAAAAATTCAAACCTTGGATTAGCCAAATGTTCCTGAATGCGGTACGAATCCAGGTCTACGCCGAAAATACGCCAGCGGGTTCGTTCAAAGATTGCCCGCAACAGGTGGCTACCAATAAAACCACCGCAACCCACAAGGGCTACGGTGATCGAAGAATCTTCAAATTCAAGAGTCGCGTTCAATTACTCGGTCAACTTGAAGGAACCGGAGTTTGCACCCTTGGCAGTCTTGTTATAAGGAGAGACGCGAATCAAAGCCTTCAAGAGAGGCAATTCGACGCTATCCGGCAGAAAATCCATTTTCACAACGACTTTCTGTTCGTTGCAAGTTTTTCCATCCAGATGGGCAGGATCAAGAGACTCATCCAGCATATCCATACCGGCATCATCTTCATCCGTCTTAAGAAGGATACGGTATCCCGAATCTTCAACGTCAGCACCATAAACAACAGTAACAGTGTCACCAATCTTGAAAGTTTCGCCACCCTTCGGATAAGCGACCTTTACGCCATCCTTGACAGAGCAATCGTAAGCGACCTTGCCTTCATCGGATGCCGAAGAAGAATCATCACAAGCAGTAAAAGAAACCGCGGCGGCCAGAGCGCACACAGATGCAGTCAACTTAAAAAGCTTCATAAAGCCTCCATTTTTCACTTAATATACAAAAAAGAAGACATTACGACTCGGTCCATCCAGTTGCACCCGCACAAAATAGCGTCCATACGGCATCCTTGCGTCTTTTTGCAGCAGGGAAACCGTTCCTGGAGCAACCTGACGCATCTCCTGGGCCACCATCTTTCCCAAGGCATCCGTTATTTGAACCTTGAGCAAGCCTCCAGAAGTCGTCACGGTCTTGTGAGTCGCATCAAAATGGAATCCTGCAACAGTGCGATTGTCGAAAGCGATCATTTCGCCACTTTCCGAAGAAGATGAATCTACACCGCCTTTTACCTTTGCAGGGCTGCAACCGGTACGGTAAACGCCCTTGATGTCGAAGGCAATCATGTCGATATTCGGGCCACCATCTGCCGAGGCCGAAGCAAGCTTCACCTTAAAGTCAAGAGCATCCACCCACACGTCCTCGACGTAAGCGGTATCCCACTTGTCCCAGCTTCCGGTAGACTTGAATGTCACATCGTACTCACCATTATCGACAGTCAGCTTCATGTCTCGATCAGTATTACCTATGAACGAGTAGCGAATCATTACGCGGGCGTTCGACGCGGACTGGTCCGAGGTCACATTGTAAGTTGCCGTACTGTAGGCGGAGTTGTCAAAGTTAAAGAAGCCCTGGCCCGTAAAGCCTTCATGATTCGCCTCGGTCCAACCATCCCCCGCTTCGGGGCTAGCCATGTCAATCGGAGAAGGCCAGGCTTCGTCGGCAACACCCGTAAAACAGAGCGCCGTGTCAATAGAGGCCGAAGATTCCGGTTCCACGGAACTAGAAGAAGTCGGATTGTCACCGGAGCCTTCTTCACCGTGCGAAGTCGGCTGACAGGCAGGACCACCGTCAAAGACAGCCGTATAGGTTGCCGCGCGGTAGAGGGTCTTTTTTCCGTAGTAGTTCGAATCGGCAGAAAGCTTATTGCAGTCGTCATCGTACCAGCCAACGAACTTCTTGCCAAAGCTACCAGGGCTTACATGCAAAGTAAGAGGAGCGCCGCCAGGGAGTTGTTGGTTATGCGTAATGAGCCCCTTGCTGTTCGAAACATTCGCCTTGACCGTAAAGGCATAACGCGGCTTGAGGGCAGACACGAGCTGTGTCAAATTCGCCTTGTTATCGGCAGAGATGTACGATTCATTTTTCAGGGCGCTTTCAAGTTCCTCGGCAATCCACTGGCAATGCGCAATGGAGCCCGATTCCTGGAAGTGCGTCGTTCCGTCGTTGGTGACACCATCCTTGTAATTCGGGTATTCTCCAGCCAGGAACATTTTGAACTGGTAGCGGGAAACATACGCCGGGTCCCAGCTCTTGCTGTAGGCGTTGTAGGATTTCGCGTTCAGGTTCACGTAAACGGCGCCATTTTTCTTGGCGAGTTCTTCCATCTTGCCGACAACGTTGTATTCAGTAAAGATATTGCGACCATTCGCCCATGTTCATGTTCATCGGGGTCACGTACACCAAGGTAACGCCCGCCCCTTTAGCCACATCGGCATACTTTTGCAGCCAGTAGCCTAGCGAATCAAAGGGGACCTCGCGAGGTTTACTTCCAAAATAGCGGTCATTATGCCCGAACTGGACCATCATGATATCGCCCTTCTGGAGATTCTTCTTGACCTCGTCCAGGCGGCCTTCCTGCACGAACGTCTTGGAACTGCGACCGCCGATAGCGTAGTTCACCACCTGAACGCGGGAAACGTCAAAGAAACTCCCCAGAATCTGTCCCCAGCCCGTTTGCGGGTAGGCGCTATCCTTGTAGTTACAGACCGTGGAGTCGCCTATCACGTGGACCTTAAAGCTCGTAGAATCGCCCACGGCGACACCCGCGAACACGGCAGCAGCAAGAAAAAATTTTAAAACTTTTTTCATAACAATGATTAGTTAACAGTACATAGAGTAGTTCTTCGGTTCAGTCATTCTCGACCGAAGGGAGGGAATCCAGCGTTGGATCCCGTCGCTACGCTCCAGGATGACCATGAAGAAAGACTCTTTATTTATTTCACCTTTGCATAAGTCGCCGAGAATCGGGCACTTCCCTGTTTCACCACAACGCGGTAGAGTCCGGTAGATTTCACCAAGTTTGCAAGAGAAACTTCAGAAGCGTTTTCGACAATCCGCTTTGCCACCAGGCGTCCGCGCATATCGAAGAGAGCGACATCGGCACTTTCCGAAAGCGAAAGCATATCGCCATGAAGCGTCACACCGACATTAGCGGCGGCATAAGATTTCATGACGGTCGTAGAATCCGTAGAATCACCAGGAACTTCTTCGGGGCAACCTTCGCTCACGCGGCACACGCCGTCGATACTAAAGCCAAAGGCATCCAGATTCGGAGCGCCATCGCTTGTAAGAGACATAATCTTGAGCTCGGCTTCACCTTGCGGGGCATCCATCACCACGTAGGCCGTATCCCACTTGTCCCAACCACCCGTCGGCGGCGCGCTCACAAGGTAATCATGATCCAAATAAGCGTTGAACATACGGTCCGACACTCCGCCGTTCGCATAGCGCACCGCAAGCGTCATGTAACCTGCACCGGGGAACTTAACCTTGTATGCGGCAAACGAAGCATTCGTATTATCCAGATTGTAATAGCCCTTGCCCGTAAAGCCAGTCCATTCGTTCTGAGTCCAGCCGATTCCTGCCGTATCCGGAGTGCATGCATCAAAGAATTTCTTGATATCCTTGTCAATTTTCACCGTATCCTGCGTACCGCCTTCAATCGGAGTAAAGGGAACAAACGTCACATCGTCGAGGCTCTTCGGGGTCGTGGTCGGGAACGCGGTTAACGCAGCACCGTCGCCGGTATATTTCTGCGCCGTTCCACCTTCGTAAACCGCAGTATACTGCGTCGAGGCACTCCCCATCACAAACGTATGAATGTACGGAGACTTCACGTTCGAACGGCTCGGAGCACCAACCTTGTTGCCGTTACCGTCATACCAGCCCAGGAACTTCTTGCCATCCTTCGGGATGGTCTTGAGCATCACGGTCATGCCCTGCGGGTAATAGGCGTTGATCGAAGTCGCTTCTGCGGCACCTTCGGGACTCACCTTGACACTCACCTGGTACATGGGCGCCATGTAGTCACCGAGCTTTTTCACGATCGGGTCCGTATGCGCACGCATCTGTTCGGTAATAATGCGTCCGAAAGCATTCGCACCGTTCATCTGCAAATGCACAGCGTCTGTCTGGTCGCTTCCCAAGTTGCTGTATTCCGCCTTGGTCGCATAATTGAAGACATACTGTTCCGCGTAGCGTTCACCCACAGAAATCATGTAGTTCGCGACCATCTCGCTCATGTCGATAAACGGCACGTTGAGTTCTTCGGCAAGGCTCTTGTTCAGTGCCGGGTAGCCGCGGTAACTATTGTGAATCTGCGTCGGGGAATCGTAATACTTACGACGAATCGGGCTCATGATAATCGGGTACGCACCCTTTGCGCGGACATCGCTCACCATCTTCTTCATGTTCGAAGCAAAGAATTCTTCGGTACTGTAGTTCACATCGTTAATACCGAACTGGATAACGACATAGTCGCCCGCCTTGAGTTTTTCGGCGATGCAGTTGCCAGCAGAACACCCTTGCCTGAAGAACATGTCGTAATAGCCGACAGCGGTACCGCCACTCTTGTCCTTACCGCCGCCACCGAGCGACATGCCGCCCTGGCCACGGTTTACCACCGCCGCCTTGGTCGAGTCAAACCAGAAATGGAAATCCTGCCCCTGACCCTGCTTGGGATAGTAGCCCTCGTTCCAGTCCTGCATGGTGGAGTCGCCACACATGTAGATGGTCACCGCCGACCATGTGAGCGGAGCCACGACCATCGAGGCGATTACGGCAGACTGCCAAATTTTATTAAACATCTTCATAACCAAGACCCTAAATTGCCTAGCCCCAGTCCAACACTCGAAAAACCAGGGCCAGGCAGTGAGGTGTTTTATTGCTTTGCAAATTTCTTTGCGAAAACAGCCTTTCCGTTAAGTTTAACCTTCACCAAGTACATTCCCTTCGGGAGCAGTTCTTGGTCGAGTGCCATCGCTGTAGATCCCGCAGAAACATTCTTCGAGATACCCAGGCGCATCGCACCGGACACGTCGTAGAAGTAAATTTCAGCAAAGCCTGCTTTCGGGGTGTACAACACACCCGTCGAGGGGTTGAACACCATTCCACGCACAGAAGCTGCAACAGGCTTTATCGTGGTCTGCTCGTCGACCTGGCCCGCATAGGCGCTCACGCCTTCGATATCGAAGTAGAACATATCCACATTCGCACCACCATCGGCAGTCGTCGACTTGAGCGTAATCGTATTGAGCCCCTTCGCCAAATCAATCTTCGCATCGGTCGTAAGCCAAGTCGTCCAGCCGCCGGTCGCATCCATAGAGACCGTCCCTACCTTGACTCCGTTCACCACAAGTTCCATATCGCGTGCGGCACTGCCTCCGTTTGCAAAACGGATGCTGATGGTGGTAGAAGCAGTATGTTCGGAATGCAGGTTCCATGTCCCATAGCTTGCGGTGGAATTGTCGAAGTTGAAGTATCCCTTCTCGACAAAGCCAGTATTGGTCGTCTCGGACCAGCCGATTCCCGCATCCGGCGTAGAAACATCGACCTTGGAGGCCTCCTTCTTCGTCGCAACCTCTTCAGCATTTCCCGGAGCGGCAACAGAGAGCACACCCTTCGCAGACGCGGCATCACCCTCACCACCTTCGGTTACAACGGTGTAGGCAAATACGCCCGCTTCCGTCGGAGTTCCCGAAATGGTCACGGTCGAACCCTCTACCTTCGCGGTCACGCCCTTCGGGAGTCCAGTCACCTTCACGCCGTCACAGCCGATAAACTTGTAGCCGAAGCTCTCGATTGCATTACCTAGCAGGATTCCCTGGTTTTCAAGCCCATCGCCCACCTTCGAAATAGAAGGAGCGAGGCCCACGACACCTTCGGTACCAAGCATGTAAATGTCGGGTTTCTTCAAGTTCTTCACCATGTCGGGCAGGTAATAGCTCACGTGGGGCGGTTGGTTATAGGCAACATTCTGCCAAGCGACACTCACGCGGTATTGCGGGTCGTGCATCAGCGTGTAGAGCCTGTGCGGACTCGTCACGGGAGTCTGGAAAATCGTAATCGTCGAAGGATCCGTGCTGGAACGTGCAATGAACTCTTCGCGCCAGTCACCGAAGAGATCGGCCACAATACAAGGATTCGCCTTAGTGTAGTTGTTCAGAGTCGAACTATTCACTTCATAGAAGCTGAAGTAGCGATCGACCCTCTTCTCGCCAGAATTCCACTTTTCAATCTTTCCTCCGCTGCCGCCACTGCCTGTAGCATCCAGCAGTTCATCCTGTAAGTCACCATCAAAGTAAATGCGGAAATTGACCGAAGGCTTCGTCTCATGCAAAAGAGTCCCCTTCACGGTACGCATTCCACCACTGGTACCCGACCACATTTCGAAGCCGCGATTCGTGGAATCGACATCGGCAGCCATGCCACGGCCATTGTCCACATTTCCAGCCTGGGTCTGAGTCGTTCCCCAAATGACCTTGCCATCCTTGTCGCGGTATTCTTCACTATACGCATTCTGCTTTTCTTCGTGAACATCGTAGACTTCCAAACCCGGATGGTCAGGATCCATATCAGAAAGATGCATCGCATCGCCGTGACCAAAGCCCGTACGATAGCGGAGTGTACCGTCGTGATTGAGCGCGGCTGAGCCCATGACAATCTCGTCGAAGCCGTCACCATCCAGGTCGCCAACGGAAAGGTTGTGGTTGCCTTCACCATAAAGCCCCAGCCCCTTCTTGTCGGAACTGTGCTGCCAGCGGGTCTTGAGTTCCTTGCCGTCAAAATCATAGGCAGCCACAAAGAATTCGGTATAGTAACCGCGGCTCATGATGACACTCGGATGGACCCCGTCCAGGTAGGCAATCGCCGCCAGCATGCGGTTGTCACGGTTTCCATAGCTATCACCCGAAATCTTTCCACGGGCAGGCCAATAGTTAATCGTATGAACAGCCTCGCCGGTATTTCCCTTGAACACCGTCAGGAACTCGTTACCGGTCATGATCGTTCCCGAAGAGGAGCGATAATCCTTGGATCCGTCGCCAATGACCTTGCCCTTGCCGTCGACTGTGCCGTCGGAAGTTTTCATCACGATTTCGGCAATACCGTCGCCATCCAGGTCGTAGACCATAAACTGGGTGTAATGGGCGCCGGCACGGATATTCTTGCCCAGGTCGATACGCCACAGGAGGGTTCCATCCATCTTCAAGCCGTCAATAAACACCGATCCCGTATAACCCGACTGGGAATTGTCCTTGGAATTGTTCGGATCCCACTTGAGAACCAAATCCAGTTCGCCATCGCCATCCAGGTCGCCCACACTCATGTCGTTGGGGCTGTAGCTGCATGTAGAACCGTCCGGCATCGTCTGGTCCTTGGGTACATTGAGCCCATTGATGGTCTTGTACGGGAACCCCTTGCTGTTCTGGTCCAACACGATAAGTGCGCCTTCCGCCTTGCCCTCCTTGCCGTTCACCACGGCGGCAACCGTATACTTGGAAGTCGTCTTGCCGTCGGCATCCAGGTAGTTCGTGCCAGCAGTCTTACTGATGGACGCAATTTTCGTTCCGTCGCGATAAAGGTTGAATTCCGTGTCCGGATTCTCGGTACCCAAGAGGCGCCAACTCACAAGCATTCCCTTGCCCGTATTCGCAACGGCAAGACCTCGCGAAAGTTTTTCCATTTGGCGGGTCGCCGCGAAAGAGGGCGACGCAAGACCAAAAGCCAGGACTGCTCCAGCAAAAATTGTCGATGTTTTTAAACCAATACCCATATAAGCTCCATTTTTTGGCAACCTCTAAGCAAATCTATCCTCAAAAAACAAAAAAAAGTTCACGGCACATTCCTTTTTTGTAGTCCAAAGACAACTGTCTACAATAGTTGCACTCTTCAAATATAATCAATTTTTATAAAAAGTCCACATAATTTCTTAATTTTTACATATTTCACTTTATTTTTCAGTATCGTAACAAAAATAAAAAGTCCACATTTTAGGATAAAAACGAGCAAACTGTAGACATCAATCAATAAAAGTCCCATTTTTTTCTAGATTTGCGACCAATGATGCCAGAATGGTTCACGAATTTTTCCTGGGAAAAGATGTTCGACGCGATAGCCGCGCGTTCCGTCACTCCCGTAAAAATCGCGATTATTGCAGGAAAATCCTTCCTGTACTTCCACGGCCTGACCCGTGCAGCTGCACTCACCTACACAACATTCCTGGCGGTGGTCCCTCTGCTCATTCTCCTGACCTCGATTACCATTGCGGTCGGATTCGGCAATTTTGTCTCGGACTACCTCCCCCACCTCCTGAACATTCTGAATCTAGACTGGCCTATCGACCCTATCATCGCCATCGTGAAGAATGCAGAGCATGTCCCCATCGGCAAGCTCGGATTCATCGGCGCCATGGGCCTTTTCGTAACCTTCATTCTCGCCTTCGGTAGCCTAGAATCAAATTTTAACGTGGTGTGGGAAAACAAGGTTTCTCGCCCGTTGCACAAGCAAATCCGTATCTACACCCCACTGTTGCTTATTTTTGCCGGTATCATCGGCCTATACGCCGGCTTCGTAAATCACGTGCAAAATGTCCTTTCGGTCATCGTCGTAGACGGCCTGCATTTTGACCCGGCCGTACTTCATACGTTGATAGACGCCTTCTGGTACGTGACGTTTCACGGGGCGATTATCTTAATCATCTTCCTCACGCTTTACGCACTGCCGGCGCGACCAGACCCCAAGAATTACACCAAGAAAAAGCTGCTCCTTTCCTCCATCGGAATTTCCTTCCTGGCATGGTTCAGCATCATAATTTACGTGAGAATCCTAATGCTCATCCAGGCAACACTCGTCACCAGGATGTCCATTTTCTACGGTTCTCTCGCGTTTATCCCCCTTATCCTGTTCCTCGTTTTCGGTATCTGGACCATCGTTCTTTGCGGGAATTCCATTGTCTGGACCATTTGTACCTGGCCAGAATCCAGGGACCGCATCTGGAACTGGGAAGGCTCCCCCACTGAAGGACTGAACATGACCAAAGACAGGCTCTAGTTCGGAGTTCAGAATTCGGAATTAAAAAGCGACGCGACGCGGCAATCTGACCAAAAGCCATTTGCTGATTATTTTTATACATTGTACAAAAAGGACTTTGCTTATGAAAAAACTTCTGTTGTTCCTTATGGCACTGGTGGCTTTTGCAAACGCTGAACTGCAGAGCGTAAAATTCACCCCCGAAGAAAAGTCGAACGACGGCCTGAAGGCTTTCATCGGCGTGAGTGGCGGTAACGTGCTCGTGGCCGACGACGGCGCCATTTTCGCAAACATCAGAATCGGTCTCGACATCTTGCCGCAGATTTCTACCGGCGTTTGGGTTTCAAGACTCCTGAGCGATGTCCGCAACTACAATGTCGCCGAAAAACAGATGATCAAGTACATGTCGTTCGGCGGGTTCGTGGAACTTTTCCCGCTCAGACTCGGCGACTTCGCTATTTCCGTGCCGATTGAAGTCGGCGGCGGAGCCCTGTACGTGATGGAACCGGATGACGAAGCTTTCGAATCTGAAGACTACTTCTTTACCGCCGACATGGCCGTGCATTTCAACTATCGCGTAACCAGGATGCTCGAAGTGTCTATCGGTGGTGGCTACCGCATGTTCAATGGCATTGAGACCAACGGCCTCGAGAACCTCGACTTCTGCACTCCGTTTGGCGAACTGAGATTTACGATTAGGGAATAAACGATGTGAAATGTGAAGTGTGAGATGTGAAGTTGTCCATTCCACACTACACATTACCAACTGGGTAGATAGTGGCCGGTTCAAATTTCATATCCATACGCGGATGCAGGCTGCATAACCTGAAAAATATCGATGCCCAGTTCCCGCTGGGCAAGATTTCTGTGGTGTGCGGACCTTCGGGCTGCGGGAAGTCGACGCTTGTACTTGATACCCTGCACGGAGAGTCCAAGCGTCGCTATTTAGAGACACTTTCGCCGTTTGCCGCAGAATTGCTCGGCGGTCGCCGCATAATTCCGCTGGATAGTGCCGAAGGTTTGCCCGCAAGCCTAGCCGTAGGCCCGAGTCACGGAGAAACGCCTGCGAAGGCTTATGCGCTCAGCATCTCGGAATGCGATTTTACATTACGCGCGTTGTTTGCGGCTTATGCGAAGCCCGCCTGCCCTATTTGCGGAAAGCCTATGGAAAGCATGAGCCGCGAAGACATAATTCGCGAAATTGCGAGCCTTCCGCAAGGGAGCAAGTTGCAATTTTTCGCGAGGATAGAAAAGGAGATCCCGGATCAAGTCCGGGATGACAAGAAGGATACAAGAGCGCCAAAAGGCAAAACAAGTCTTGATAAACTGTCGGCGGTGTTCCTGGCGCAGGGCTTTACACGCGCCATAGCCGACGGCGTAAGCTATTCACTAGCCGACTTGACTGCGGCCGAGCGCAAAATCGTACCGCAAGAATTCTTTATCGTCGTAGACCGCGTGATTGTTCGCGAGAACACGCGTACCCGTATTGCCGAGGCGGTCGACGGAGTCTTGAAGCTCACCCACGGCGAATTGATTCTAGACATCAACGGGAGTCGCAAGCTTTTCAGCACGGTGCCGCGCTGCCCTGAACATGGAGCGCAACTTTCCAGGCCGCTCGCCGCCGAGGACTTGTCGCCTTATAGCCGCACGAGCGTTTGCGAAAAATGTGGCGGCACAGGAATCATCGAAAACGGCGACAACAGCGAAGATTGCCCCGATTGCAAGGGCCTTCGACTCAAGCCGAATTTTTTGAATGCGGCGATTGAAAGCATTTCAAGTGAAGATGACCGCGAAAACAAAAGCAGCGAAGATCGCAAAGATAAGCCGCGCAAAATCCGTACCACGTGGCAAGACATTTTAAGCACGCCTTTCGCGGAACTCGAAAGCCGGCTGCACGCCCTGTTCGACAACCGACTGACGGCAAAGCAGCAGCCCGCATTCCGCACATTGATTGACCGCATCCAGGCGATTGTCGATTTGGATATCGGTTACCTCACGGCAGGGCGTGCAGGTGCCACCCTGTCGGGTGGCGAAGTCCAGCGCCTACGCCTTTCGAGCCTCAGCACCGGTCACCTGAACAACCTTCTGATTGTTCTCGACGAACCTGCCAGCGGACTCCACCAGAGCGATGTGGAAGCCCTCTGGAAAGTCCTCAAGAAAGTGCAGTCCCGCGGGAACACGCTCGTACTCATCGACCATAACCCAGCCCTCATCAAGAAAGCCGACTGGATTATTGAAATGGGACCTGGTGCCGGCGAAAAGGGCGGCGAAATTCTGCTGCAGGGAACCGCGAAAGAAGTTCTCGGCAACCCGGTATCGCCCACGGGGAATTGGATTAAAGGTTTAGACGAGAGACTAAAGACGAGAGACGAGAGAAAGCCGAAGGTTCCAAAGAAAAACGCCGCGGCCATCGATATCGAGAACTTCGCGATGTTCGACATGAAACCAGTCACCGCACATTTCCCGGTGCAAAAGTTCAGTGTCATCACAGGCCAGAGCGGTAGCGGCAAGTCCACGATTTTCTTCAGGAACTTAGCCCCGCGTGCCTCCAAGGGCGAATTCGAAAGCCTCGGTGTCCAGGCACTTTCCATACTTTCGACAGGCGATTTCCACGGGAACCGCCGCAGCACCGTCGCCTCTGCCATCAACCTGAACACGATTCTCCGCGACCTTTTCGCGAAACTTCCCGAAAGCAAGGTCCGCGGCTACACCGCCAGCAAGTTCGCGACGCACGCCCCCGGGGGCCGCTGCGAAAACTGCAAGGGCGAAGGCGTCATCCTCGACCCCGCGGGCTACGAAGAATCCGAATGTCCCGTATGCCTTGGCAGGCGATTCAAGGACGAAATTCTCGAAGTCCGCTTCAAGTCGCTTTCAATCGCCGACATTCTGGATTTGGAAATCGGCGAAGCCTACAAGCTGTTCATCAACATGAAGCCTTTTGCGGACAAGTTAAAGCCCCTCGTGGATACGGGTCTCGACTACCTGAAACTCGGGCAAACCACGTCGCACCTTTCCGGCGGCGAACGCGCCCGCCTGCGCCTTTCCATCGCTCTCGCACGCGCGAAGGCTCCGAATACGCTTTTCCTTTTCGACGAACCCGCCCGCGGGCTCCATCAAAAGGACATCCAGCATCTGCTTGACTTAATCCGCGGCCTCACCGAGGCGGGGCACACCGTCATTGCCATCGAGCATGCGCAGGACTTCGTCAACGCCGCCGATTATGCGGTGGAACTGAGCCGATAAATTCTGCAATCAAGCGCCGAGGAAATTAGCGCAAAGCAGCTTTCGCTTTTTCCAGCGTCGCAATCACCTTGTCGCACCAGGCGTCGAATTCGGGATCTTCTTTCTGGAACTCAGGATGGGCAAGCACATAATCAATGGTATGGCGGATTCCTTGGTCAAAACGGACTTCGGCGCGAAAATTCGGCACGGCACGCTTGAGTTTGGAATTGTCGAACACCACGGAGTTCGCCTTGTCGCCGATGAGGCTTCCAAGCAGGTCATAATCGCTTACATCCGCAAGGAACTGCGAAGACACGTAGTAAGGCTTGAGTTCGACACCGAGAGCATCGGCAACCGCCTTGTAAATCTGATTCCAGGTGAGCGTTTCGTCACTTGTAATCTGGAATGTTTCGCCGATGGCGTGAACGTTCCCCATCAAGCCCACAAAACCGCGGGCAAAGTCGGTGTTGAAAGTCATGGTCCAGAGGCTCGTGCCATCGCCGTGAACAATCACGGGCTTGCCCTCGAGCATGCGCTTTGCCACCTGCCAGCCGCCGTTCTTGCCGTGAACACCCAGCGGGATGTGGCGTTCGTCGTAGGTATGGCTCGGGCGAACGATGGTAATCGGGAAGCCTTCCTCGCGGTACATCTTCATCAAGAATTCCTCCCCCGCAATCTTGTTGCGGGAGTATTCCCAATAGGAGTTCGCGAGAGGCGTGCCCTCGGTAATGCGGTAGTCCGAAAGCGG
>SAMEA3663015__coassemble_489_pt1 | contig 15340 bp, 16 predicted proteins | sample SAMEA3663015__metabat2_low_PE_034 | metagenome-assembled genome bin SAMEA3663015 (sample SAMEA3663015) | pig gut metagenome | biome: pig gut; feature: pig-associated habitat; material: faeces | place: France | collected 2012 | reverse complement strand
CGCGGCCATTTGCTTTCCCTAGAACGTCCACTCGCGCACCACGTATTGCGGCGATTGGTTGATGCTGATGTAGATACGGCCCACGTATTCGCCGATGAGCCCGAGCAATAGCATGATCATACCACCCACAAACAGGAGCGTGGCGAGCATGCTGGTGTAACCTACAGGAATTTCGGGATTGAGGAATTTCTGGTAAACGACGTAGAGGCCTGCGACAAAGCCGACGAGGGCGCAGAGGAGGCCGATAAAGGTAGCGGCACGCAGCGGCTTCACGGAGAATGCGGTAAAGCCGTTAATCCATAGCCCGATTAGGCCTGCGATGGTGTAGCCCGATTCGCCTTCGATTCGGCGGCGGTGCTGGACTTCGACGTTGCCCAGGTTCTTGGTGGCGCGGAATACAAGTCCGCTTATATAGGCAAACGGGTGGGGGTAGCGCACGATCTCTTCGACGATGAACTTGCGCATGATAAAGAAGCTCGTGGTGCGGAGCGTCTTGGGCTGGCCAATGATTGCCTCGGCCATTTTCTTGTTGACCCACGTGCCAAAGCGGCGGAAGAGGTGCTGTGCGGAGTGCTCGTAGTAGCCGTAAACCACGTCGAAGCCTTCTTCTAGTTTGTCTACAAGCTTGAAACTTTCGCTGGCGGGGGTCTGTCCGTCGTCATCGAGGCTGATTACGTAATCGCCGGTGGCCTGCCCGTAGCCTGCCATAAGGGCGCAATGTTGCCCGAAGTTTTTCGCAAGGCAAATTCCCTTGATGTGGTTGTCGTTTGCGGCGAGGCGCTTGATGACTAGCCACACGCCGTCGGGGCTGCAGTCGTTCACCAGCACGATTTCGTAGTCGATGCCGGAGCGAGTCGCTACGGTATCGCAGATTTCTTGCACCACGGTCTCAATGGTGTTTTCGCTGCGGTAACAGGGAATTACGAATGAGAGTTTCATACATTCTCCCACTTGTTGCTCTGCGCAGAGCGTGCCGCGGCCTGCATCATGGAAAGGCCCTCGAGGGAGGTGCGGATGCCGCAAACGTATTGGCTGGTAAAGCTACCGGTTTCAAAGTATTGCCCAAGGCAGTCGGCGATATCCTTGTAGTAGTTGGCGAACGCCTCGATAAAGCCCGCGGGGTGACCCGCCTTGAATCGGTTGTAGCGCTGCTGATTTGCAATTTTCACATCGCCGGTGCGGTCGCGAAGGCTTACGTTGCCCCGCAGGTCGCAGGTCTTGAGCGTCTCGGGTTCCAGCTGGAACCATTCGGCGCTGCCTTCGCTGCCGTACACTCGTATGCGCAAGCCATTGCGGTTGCCAAGCGCCGTCTTGCTGAACCAGATTTGGGCGCGCACGTTATTCGTGTATTGCGCGAGGGCACCCACGTTATCGACAATCTGCGGAAAGAGCCCGAAGGTCGCCTGGTCGGCGACGATGCGTTCCGGGCGTTCGCCGGTCAAAAAGTAAATCATGTTGTGCAGGTGGCTGCCAAGGTCCAGCGAGATTTTCGGGATGACGGTATCCTTGAGGCGCCAGGCCTGCGGCTTGGGCGGTTCGTTGTGTGCCCCCAGTCGCATAAAGCCTTCTTGCGGCATTTCGACTTGCACCTGCTGGATTTTGCCGAGCTTTCCGTCGGCAATAAACTGCTTGAGTTCGCGTACCATCGGGTAGCCGGTGTAGTTGTACGTGGTGCAGAAAAACCCTTTTGTCTCGGCGACAACCTTGGCGATTTCTTCGCCTTCTTCAAAGCTGGTGGCGAGCGACTTTTCACACACCACGGGGAACCCGGCGCGTAGGGCGTCAATCACGATGTCTTTGTGGTAATCGGTCGGCGCAAGCACTACGACGGCATCGAGTTTGCCTTTTTCGGCTTTCAAAAGTTCGTGATAATCATTGTAGGTGCGCTCGGCAGTAACGCCCCAAGTTTCGGCGGTCTTGCGGTTGGTCTCGGCGTGGGTGCTGAACGCGCCCGCTACCAATTCGAAATGCCCGTCCATCTGGCTTGCCGCCTTGTGGACTTCGCCGATGGCCGAATTGATGCCGCCGCCGATAAACGCAATCTGGAAAGGTTCCTTCTTCATATTACGGAATATAGGATATTTTTTTATCAATGCGCACAACTAATGTTAAGAAAAATTTCTTTTTTTTCGGAAAAAGGAGATCCCGGCTTCCCCGTCCCGAGGACCATATCCACTAAGCAGCAAATCTGCAAGTGGATATTGGCGAGTCGGGAAGACATTGGGAATTATTCAGCGATAATGCGGGCTAAATCTGGCATTCTTGCAGTCTTGTCTTGCATCTCGGCGAGGGTATCGAACTTGAAGAATACAATTCCGGCCTTGTAGGTGAGTTTATCTGTAATAATTTCGCCTGGCTTGTACCACAGGAATTTTTCGACGATGTTTCCTTGAATTTCGGACGCGAAAGTTACGTCGCGGACAATGCCTTCGCAGATGTCGCCCGACGCGGTCCGTTCGCCGGATTGGCAATCGGCCATTATGCAGTGCCGGAGCCAGAATCCTTGCGTAGGCATGTCGGCAATGCCGGAAATGTCCTCGCCGGTTTCGGCCATCACGATGAATTTCGGGTAGTCAATGCTTGTCGCGTACTTCACGAACTTGATGTATAAATCGCCTGGAGGGCGCCTGCATATTTCTATGATGACGGGCGTGCCGTCAGCCCGTTCGATGTACTGGATGTGCAGAATGCCGTCAACTAGGTGGAGTTCCTGCGCGATGCGCTCGCTGTATTCGCGGAGCATGGCGAGAGTCTTGTCGCTGGAGGTGCTCGGCGAATTTGCGCCCGAGACCATGTACTTGTTGATGTAGTACTGTTCGTTATCGGAGAAGGCGAATGCGACTTTCCCTTTTACGAGCATTGCGGAAAATCCGTGGTTTGAACCTTGCACGAATTCCTCAACCACGATGTGGTCTTGGCGTGTGCGGCTGCAGGCGTCTTTGTAAGCGACCCGGGCTTCATCGGCGGTTGCGGCGCGGTGAATTCCCTTGCCGCCGGTAAGGTCCACCGGTTTCACGATAATTGGGAACGAGAGGTGTGCAATCGCGGTCTCGAAATCGGCGCAGTTTTCGGTGCGATTCGAGGTGCGGACAGTAATTGCGCGCGGTGTCGGAATGCCGAGTCGTGTAGCGAGTGCGCGATATTTATCCTTGTGGTGAATTTCGAGGCTTGTCGCGTAGCTGTCGTGACCGGGGAGTCCTAGCTTTTCACAAACATACACGGTGCTGAGTAAGGCAAAATCGTTGCAGCCGGAGCAAACCGCTTGAACGCCCTCGTTTTTGGCGAGTTCTAGCATCGCGTCCTTGTCGCTGTAGTTTTCAAATACGTTTTTGTCGGCATATGGATGACCGAGACCCTTGCGGTCATTGCCCGTGGTAATCACGTACCAACCCAGACTTTGAGCCGCCTGAATCAGCGGGATTTCGGCATGGCCACCGCCGAGTAGCAACATTTTCTTTTTAAAACTCATGATGTAAACAATATATCTTTTTTACGCCTGAAAAATATATATTTTCTGCGTTATGAAGATTCCATTCAACAAGCCGCCGTTCGTGGGGCTCGAACTCGATTATGTGAAACAGGCCGTCGAAAGTGGCCGTATTTGTGGCGATGGCACTTACAACTTGATGTGCCACAATTGGCTTGAAAAGCATACCGGCGCTGTGAAAGCGCTGATGACCACGAGCTGCACGCATGCGCTTGAAATGTCTGCCCGTCTTTGCGACATCCAGCCCGGCGACGAGGTAATTATGCCGTCGTTCACGTTCGTGAGTACGGCCGATGCGTTTGTGTCGCAGGGGGCCAAGTGCGTATTCGTGGACATTCGCCCCGACACCATGAACCTGGACGAAAATCTGATAGAGGCTGCTATCACCGAAAAGACGAAGGCGATTGTGCCGGTGCATTACGCGGGCGTGGCTTGCGAGATGGATAAGATCAACGAAATTGCAAAGCGTCACAACCTGTTCGTGGTTGAAGATGCCGCTCAGGGCATGATGGCGACTTACAAGGGTAAAGCGCTCGGGACGCTTGGCGACTTTGGCTGCTACAGCTACCACGAGACTAAGAACTATAGCATGGGTGAGGGGGGAGCGCTACTCATCAATGACAAAAAGTATTGCGACCGCGCCGAAATCATCCGTGAAAAAGGCACGAACCGCTGCCAGTTCCACCGTGGCGAAGTCGACAAGTACACATGGGTAGAACTTGGCTCCAGCTACTTGCCGAGCGAACTCAATGCCGCTTATCTTTATGCGGAACTGGAATGTGCCGACGAGATTAACGATAACCGCATGGCTAGCTGGGACGCTTACCGCGAACGCTTGTAGCCGACAAGGGCTTGGTCGAGTTGCCGTTCATTCCGGAACATTGCAAGCACAACGCGCACATGTTCTACCTGAAGGTCGAGGACTTGCAGACGCGTACGGCGCTCCTTAAGCACCTGGTGTACAACGGCATTCTAGCTGTGTTCCACTATGTGCCGCTGCATAGCTCGCCTGCGGGCCTGCGCTATGGCCGCTTTAGCGGCGAAGACAAGTTCACTACCAGCGAAAGCAATCGCTTGCTGCGCCTGCCCATGTTCTTTGGCTTGAAAACCGAAGAAATAGACTTTGTCTGCAAAAAAGCGAACGAATTCTTTGGCGTGTAATTCTTGGCGGCAAAATGTCATGGTACATGGCAGCGCAGATGTCATGGCAAATGAGGGTGTAAGTGAGGGGGTGAACAAAGAATGTGCCCAGCTCCTTGAGCAACACACCCTGGCTCAGTACATACACGTTCGATACCAGCGAGAAAACCATCAGTGAGTATCCGCCAATAACCCACGGGTTCAGGTATTCCCTGACGATGGACTTGTGCGGCGTGATGGCGGCTTTTTTCAGGAGCATCTGGGCCACCGCCGCGACAAAGATGTTGAATAGTGCGAGCGCGTAGAACATCATGGCCTCGCATACAGCGTAATGCCGCAGATGATGATTGCCGCCCCGACCATGTTCGTCGTGGTGATGGCCTCGCCGAACACGAAGTGCGCGAGCAGTAGCCCGAACACCACGCCCGTGCCCTTGAACATGAAGGCCAGGCTCACGTCCATCCGCTTGATAATCTGCTGCCACAGCACCGCATAGATGCCGAGCACGCCCACTGTGCAGGCAAGGAAAGCGATGTATCCCGGCGAGAGGAACTCCTGCTGTGACGCAAGCTTCGAGAACACCCCCGAGGTGGTGTAAATGAAGAACGTGCCGACCAGGGCGATGTATTTAAGGACAGTAATCATTTGTTGTTTTCCGATACCACTTCCCAGTTACCGCCATTATTTGGGCCGATGTGCCTAATTAGGCCTTCTTTTTTCAATCGCGTGAAATGCCATTCTACGCCTTTATAGGATATTTGAAGTTCCTTTGCCAAATCCGTTAAGATTGCTTCGGGGTGCTGGCGGAGATAATCCAGTATTTTACCCCTAGTTTTACCCCTAGTTTTACCCCTAGTTTTGGAATCCTGTTCAATATAGTTAGGGTCGTTGACTATTGAACTGATGTCGTCAATTTTATCTGTTGTCGCATTTTGCAAGGCAATGAAATCCGTATTAGGTGAATATGCTGCACCGAGCTTTTGCAGCAGCCCTTTTTTATGTAATGAGTCAAGAACCGCATTCACGCATCCATCGTTGTCGCCTAGACAAATCTTTTGGAGCGTGATAAGCTCTTGTACAGATAGGGCTTTCTTGTTCTTGAGCGTTGGCTGTAGTTTGGTGATGTATTTCAGGAAAGCGACGCTCTTTATGGGCGCAAAGAATTTGATGCTGACCTGGAATGCATCGGTATTTGCGTAACTGGGAAGAGCCTTGCCGTCAACAATGCTTTGGTAGAACATCTTGTCGACGCCCTGACCGGATCGTTCGATAAGCCCTGTCTTTTGCAATACTTCGCATAGGAGCTTATTTCGGGGGACGCTGTTGGTTGTGAGAATGTTGTCTAGGTCGACCCCGATGGGGAAGCCTCCTGCATTCGTGATTTCGAGATAATCCGGACTTTGCCTTACAACGACATCGCTGTGGATTAAGTAGGACCGGTGGCAAATTGCATTCAGGAGGGCTTCGCGGATGCTTTTCTCGTTATACGAGGGGACATCGTATATGTAGGGCCCATCTTGATAATGCTGGAGCGGGTTGCTTGCGGGCTGATTTATATATTCCCAAATGTGGTCGATTTCTGCAAACAGGGCCTCCTGAAATTCCTTGCGTGCGGAGTATTCAATGGCTGTTGGGATGGTCCTGAATTCCACCGTGATTCTATTTTGTGGTAGATATTTACGAATGGTTTCTCTGTTCCCGAGAAGAATTAGGGCCGCATAGGTAATCTTGTTGCCATGCATCAAATCCAAGTCCGACAATAGCTGAGTCGTTGACAGTGTCAGAAACAGTGGATTCTCTTGCTTTGCAGAGTATTTTTGTTTTAAAATGTTTATTGCGGCTTTGTCCAGGTCCTTGATTTTCAGGCCTTCACAAATTTTGGCGGAAAAATCGGGTTCCTGTTCAGAAAGGATAGAAAACATTTCGGTATCCGACATTTCACGCAAACTTTCGCCGACGCGCATAAGGGCGACACCTTCAAATTTCAGCAGGCGACCAATAGGGCGTGACGGAACATGGATGACGAGTACGCGCAAGTTTTTTTCATGCAATTCTTCGGTCTTTACGCGGATTCCGAGCCGGGTGTATATTTCGTCTTCTAGATTGCCGGTATCGCCTTCTGCGAAATCTGAACCAACGACTCCGTGCGGATACTGGTCGGCCATTCCAAGTACGAGTTTCCCGCCTTTTTCGTTTGCGAGGGCAACTATATAGCCCAGAACACATCTCCGACGTTCTTTAGGATCCGCGTTCTTCCCTCCGGCAAACGGATAATTATGCCTTGCGGCCTTGAATTCAACACGGTCTTCGCTTTCGCGAAGTTTCTTAAGATCGGCTATTCTTGTCATTGAATCAAAATCTCTTTTTTTTCTATTAAAAAAGTGGTTGTTTCCAAGATGGAAACCACGGCGCTTTCTCGGCATGGCAACGCCCGCTAAAATTCCCACTTTGCGTCAAATCCGAGAATCCGTTCGCACTGAACATTCTTTATCATGTTCATCTGCGCGAGCCGTTTCTCGCTAAATCTTTCGTCACAGGGGATGGTTAGTGTAATTTCGCGGATTTCTTCCACGCACTTCTTGATTTCGGGCGTGAGTATCGCGCGGGCGGGGGCGACATAGTCGCTGCCGATTACGGGCCCGCGGTGTGAGAGGTATTCGTCAAAGTCGCATTCCGTTCCGTCGGCACGTTTACCAAAGTCGAAGCCTTCTTCGGACAGGGGGACGAACGCCATGTTGAAATCGAAGCACGGGTTGATTCCGGTCCGTTCGAAGGTCTCGTTGTTTACAGTAAAACCGAAGTTGCCGAAATGCCGGTCGGAATTCAGCGTGATGCAGTCAGCCACGATCATTCGTCGGAAGGCGTCCTCGCAACCCATTCCGCGGTAGATTTCAAGTGTCTCTGGGAGACCATATCTTATGCCGTTCTTCAAGAAAACGCTAATTGGTTTGTATCCGAATTCCTGGCTGGTGAAAATCTTGCAATCCGAAACGACTCGGCCGTCGAACCTTCTAAAACAGTACTTGACCGAGTTGCATATTTTCTCGAAAATTTGACTCGCGAGTACTTCGCCGTAGGGCTCCAGCCCCGCATTCCTAGCACCGGTGCTGCCGGTTTTTATAAGGTGGATTCCGTCTTTTTCATTCAGCCAGCATTTGTCGTAGGCGCCGTCGGTCGTGAGTTCGGGCGATGTCGTGGACATCTGCACTCCGAAAAGTCCGTTCCCGTCGAACGAAAGCTTGGAGATGACCTCGTCGAAGTTGTTCTCGTAAAGGTTGACGTCTTTCCAGGTCACGTTTTCATTTTCGCATTTCACCCAAAGCGTATCTGTCAGCGAAAGGCAGTGCGTGAGTGCGATAAAGCCGCTTTTTGTCTTTCCGCCACAAAGGTCCAGAATCTTGTTTACGTGCGCTCTGTGTTTGGCTGCGCTTCTGTTCTCGATCCACGACGTAAGGGGTTCGCACCAAAAGGGCAACGGCGAAAAGGTCTTCACAATCTTGCAAAGTTCAAGTTCGCCCTCTCCTTCGATTACGAAGTCGCAAAGGGGCGTTTCCTTGTTTATGAGAGTGTAGATTGTGTTCGCCATGTTTTAAATATATATTTTTTATTTCCAAAAGAACACGACGAACGTCTCAAAATTCTGAACGAAATTGTTACGATGAGCCTGGATTATGCGGACTTTCACCACTTGCTGTCAATCTTTTTCAAGAAATCTTTGTCATTTCCTTGGAAGCAAGTTTCGTAAAAATCGGGTTCGTTTTTCTTTAGCCAGCGTACTTTTTCCTTCATTCCCTTTCGAATGTGCGAAATGTCAAGATGTGAATATTTCTCAACGGCGTGGGCGATATCTAGGATGTCGGGCCCGCAAAAACATGCGTCGTAATTGACGTAGTCTATGAAACCAAATCGGTCTTCTTCAACCTTCAGTTTTTCTTTGTAAGAAATAAAGACATAATCGTCCTTGAACAGATGGTTTAGCTTCGCCATTTTGTATTGGATATCGACAACGCCCGACGTCTTGAGGAAACCCGTCATATACCAAAGCGTGCGACTGTGAATTTTTATGTAGTCTTCGGGCAGGTCCTCTGCTACGATTTTTGTCGGATAGCATCCGTGTGAGTACAGGAATTTATTCTCGGTGTCCAGGATTTCCCGAAATCCTTTCCCGAATTTGCCATATGTGTAGATGAATGAATTGATACGCGGCTTCCTTCCCATAATTTGCTCCTTTGCTTTTTTTTTGCACTTGCAAGAATAAATCTATACTCGGCGTAATCCTGCTGTCAAGGGTTTGAACTGCGAGTGTAAAATTCAAAAAAATAATATACCTATTGCATTTATTAAAATTTTAATCTATATTGTAGGTGTAGTAAAATTTTGAGGTTGGCATGAACATACTTTTTGAAGACAAAGACTTGAAAAAATGCGCTACCGATAGGGCATACGCATTGAAAACGCTTGGACAACGGCGTGCCCAACGTTACGTTGATCGGCTGGCTCAAATTAGTGATGCTGCTAATTTTGAAGCCTTGCGGGGGTTACCGGGGCATTATCACGACTTGGTAGGGAATCGTGCGGGCCAATGGGCTTGCGACTTGGATCAGCCGTACAGGTTGATATTCAAGAACACAAACGAGGGGCCGGTTGCTCAAATTGTGTGGGCAAACGAGCGTACTGCAAAAATGCTTGAAATTGTGGATTATCACGGATAGGTGGCTGTATGAATGGAAACAAAATTGAATTGTGGCATGTTCCTTCCCCGGGAAGTGAATTGGCCGAAAAACTTGAAGAAATGGGTCTTGACGCGAATGACCTGGCCGCTCGCATGGGCTATACGCCCAAGGCGGTGAATGATATTTTGCAGGGTAACAGCCGCATAACGCCTGATGTGGCAATAATGTTAGAGATGATTACGGAAATTCCGGCGATTTACTGGCTACGCCGTCAGATGTCGTTCGATGAATTCCTCTCGCGTGAGCGCATCAAGGCTTCGCTTTCGGATCAGTCTCTTTGGAAGAAATCTTTTCCTTCAGAAATCAATGTGCGCGACTGGGTGCAGTACAATAAGGGTGACGAAAAATCTTTGATGCCACTCCTCAAGTTCTTCGCGGTGGCGTCTCCGCAGGCGTGGGACAGTTACTACAAGGATGCCAAGCTTAAGGTGGCTTTCCGTATCTCGCTGGCCGATGTCAAGGATCCGTATGCGACTTCGGCGTGGATTCGCCGAGGCGAGATTCTTGCGGACCGGGACCCGATGGAAAAGCAGGAACAGATTCCGGTGCGCAAGCGCTTGAAGGCGGCTCTCCCCGAAATCATCGCATTTGCGGCGGACAACAAGGTACGCCCCAAAAGCAAAAAACGCATTACCTACTGGACGCCGGAAGCCGAGGTGGTGGATGATTGCATGACGGGCCTGCAGGCGCTGTGCCGCAAAATCGGTATCCGCGTGCTGTTCGTACAGAACTTCAAGAGTTCGCCGGTTCACGGAATGTACCGCTGGTACAAGGATGTTCCCCTAATCCAGCTGCACGACCGCTTCGAGAAGCGCGCGACGATGTGGTTCACGTTCTTCCATGAGCTGGCGCACGTGATGTACCACGGAAAGAAGGGTATTTGCCTGCAGAACATCGAAATCACGCACAATTTTCCCGAAAAAGAAGACGAAGCAAATTGCTTCGCCCAAAAGTGCATGGTGGATGCTGGGTTTAAAATGTAGTGCTTTTGTCGAAAACGAATTTACGGATTCTCGTGTACATAAAAAACGACCCTATTTCTCATGGAAATAGGCCATTTCGGTTTTAAAGAGTTTTTCCCTTTACGACGTCAAGGATTTCCGAACTGCAGTAAAGGAAAGGTGTCTAGGGGAAAACCTTAGGTTTTCCCCTACGTCTTAATAGTCGGGGCCTGGCGCGCCACAGGGGCGAGCTGTCCGTGCTTGCGGAACAGGTGCTTCACGAGTGTGCCGAATCCACGCATTACGCGGTAACGTTCGCGCGGATTCTTGAAGGCCATGATGCCTTGACGCAGGATGTAGCTCGGGCGCAGGTAGAACTCGCGGCGGGCCTTGTCGCAGAAGTCGACCAAAGCCTGGCTAGTGAGTTCGCCGCGCTGGATGGTGGTGCGGTGGAAACCGTCCTTGTCCAGCCACTGGTTGTAATCCTTTGTCTGCAATGCGCCGCTAGCGAGAGCTTCCTTGTAGGCCTCGGTGCCGGGGTATGCCATGATGGGGTAGAACTGCGCTGTATTGGGGTTCAACTTCTTGGCGTAGTCGAGCGTCATGCGGAGCGTTTCCGGCGTGTCGCCCGGGTTACCGACCATAAAGCAGCCGTGCACTAGGAGTCCAGCCTTGCGGGCGTTCTTGGTGAATTCGATGGCCTTGTCTGTATTCTTCACGCCCTTGTGGATGTTTTCGAGAACCACCGGAGATGCACTTTCGAATCCCACGCACATTTCGCGTCCGCCGGCCTTCTTCATGAGCTTGAGCAGATCGAGCGGCACATCGGCGCGGGCGTTGCAGCTCCAGGTAATCTTGAGGCCGCGTTCCAGAATCAGGTTACAGATTTCGCGAACGTGTTCATGGCTTGCGGTAAAGGTGTCGTCTTCGAAGAAGACTTCGCCCAAGTCATCAAAGTTGTCCTTGATGAACTGCAGTTCGTCTACAACATCTTTCGGAGAGCGGCGGCGGAACTTGTGGCCGTTCAGTGTCTGCGGAATCACGCAGTAGCTGCAGCGGTTCGGGCAGCCGCGGCCACTCAGAATCACGATCAGCGGGTTCAGGTTCGCGCCGTAGAAATACTTCTTGTAGCAGCTGTACAGGTACTTGCGGTAAACCTTGGAAACCCACGGGATTTCGTCGAGGTTTTCGATTTTCGGGCCTTCGGGCTGAAAATCGACGGTGCCGTCGGCCTTGCGGAAGGCGAGGCCCGCGATGCTCGAAATGTCCTTGATGTCGCCGCGCAGGTAGCGGGCGAGGTTCCTCGCGGTGTAGTCCGCTTCGCCGATAATCACGAAATCGAGGCTGGGTTCCATTTCCATGGATTCCAGCGGTTCGGCTGTAGCGTGCGTACCCATGATAGCAATCTTCGTTTTCGGAAGCGCTTCCTTGATGGCGTGTACCACCTTGAGGTCGTTCAAAATACTCGGCGTACTCGTGCTGCAAATCACGAGTTCGGGGTCAAACTTCTTGATGCCGTCCAATGTCTTCGGCAGATCGAGCTCCATGGCGGGGCTGTCGATCAGCTGGATTTCGTTCCCGTCCGCTTCGACAGTGCCGGCGGCGTAACTCAGGAACATGGGCCAATAAAGGGTAGAAGACTTGGTCACGCACGGACTGCGCGACTCGCGACTGAACATCGGATGAAACGGCGGATTTAAAAAAGTAATGCGCATAAGCACTCGCAAAATACATAATTATTGGCGATAAAGCTACATTTGTGAGCGTGAAAAAAGTATTTCTGTTGTGTATTTCTCTATGTGTGCTCTGCTCGGTCGCTGTAGCGCAGAATTCGCCGGCGGTGACGCTCGATACGATAAGAGAATTTTACGCGGACAGTACCCTTTCGCGCCTTTATACGGTCCAGGGAGGAACCGACATTCGCGAGGGGGTGGCTATCAGCTATCATCCGAACGGGAAGGAGGCTATCGAAGCTCCGTACAAAAACGGAAAACTTGACGGTGTGTTTAAGAGTTATTTCGAGAATGGAAAACTCTGGCAGACTATCGGCTACAAGAATGGAATCGAAGAGGGCGTTTCGACGGTCTATTTCGAAAACGGCTCCAAGAAAAGCAAGGAAATTTACCATGGCGGAATCCTGGACGGTCTGACTGAAGAATGGGATGACCAGGGGAAGCTCCGCCGCAAGTTGCCGTATATGCGTGGCCAGTTGCATGGCGTTGCCAAGGTTTTTGATGACCTGGGTGGCCTTAAGGAAGAAATGACTTTTGATAAGGGGTTACGCGAGGGGCTGTATCGCCGCTACAATCGTGGCGTCAAGGTCCTGGAGGCGGAATTCCAGCAGAACCGCTGCGTCAAGGGTTGTGATTTTTAACAAACTAAAAACGGTTGTATTCGCGCAACTGGTTCCACAAGAAATCCGTGTTGACGTCGCGATACCCTTGGGCATTCACGCGTTCGCGTAGCTTGTGGGCGATGTCGAACAGGTTCGGGCTGTTTTGCATGCGCTCGAAACTGTCGAAAATCGTGAGGTTGTCAATCCATTGCGCAAGTTCCGGGAAACGCGGATCGTTAAAGCGGTTTTCGCGTCCGGTCTTCAGGTATTCCAGGTAACGGTCGGTAATGCGGTAATCGTCTTCGATGAATATATCCATCGAATGAGGGAAAAGCGGCTCGCCCGTCAGGTATTCGTGAACGATGATTCCGAAACTGAAATAGTCGACGGATGTGGAAAGGTTCTCGCCCATGATCGCTTGTTCCGGGGCGCTGTAGCAGGGCGTTATCTGGCCACCGTATTCGGTGACGGATTCGCGGAGCTTTGCCTGTGCGTAACCGAAGTCGCAAATAAGAATCTTATGGTTGTTCTTGTGTTGCGGGTTTTGGCAAAGCAACAGGTTCTTGGGTTTCAGGTCTTTGTGGACAATCTGGTAGTAGTGCAGCTGGCTGATGGTGTTCGCAAGGTAGGCGAGCTGCGCTACACGGTGCAGAATGTCGTCGTCGGTGAGGTCTTTTCTGAAAAGCCTGTCCAGAGAACAGCCCTTGATGAACTCCATTTTCAGGTACGGGTGCCTACCGGCGATGCCTCCGCCCATGCTTTGAACCACTCCTTCGATGTTCGTGGCGTGAATCAGGTTGTTGATGCGGATTTCGTCCTGGAAAGCGCTCAGGAGCATATTCAGACGGTGCAGGCGGTTCTTGCCGGGGGTCGCCCAGAATTTGCAAATCTTGACGACGATTTCCTGTTCGACGTAGCGGCTCGAGTCGTTCGGATGTTCCAGCCAGAACTGGGCGCGGTACAGGTTGTTCGTGCCTTCGAGAGTCAGCGGCTCCACCAGTTGGATATGCTGCATCGCCCCGTTGTGCATGTATTCGGGATTCTGGTCGAACCACCTCTGGTATTCTTCCATGGTGTAGTTGGGGCGAAGCGCCAGGTTTCTGGATACGCGGTCTAATGTTTCTGCCAGAATGTTGCGAATCATGCCCCAAAGATAGCTATTTCGGAATTCAGAATTTAGAACTTAGAGCCTAGAATAATCTTTCTTGTCTAAGTTCTACCAACCCAGTTCTTCCAACTGCGCCGAAGGCGCGCTATTCCATCGTCTTTTCGAGTGCCGTCGTAATGATATTGTATGCGTCTTCAACGGTATCGCAGATATGGAACAGCTTGAGGTCTTCCTTGTCGATCATTCCCGTGTCGGCAAGATAGTCCCAGTTGATAACCTGGTGCCAGTATTTACCGCCGTAAATCACGACGGGCATACGGTCGCCGTATTTCTTGGTCTGGATAAGAGTCAGCAGTTCGAACATTTCGTCGAGGGTGCCGAAACCGCCGGGGAACACCACGAGGGCTCGCGCCATCTTCATGAACCAGTACTTACGGATAAAGAAATAGCGGAACTGCAAGTTCAGTTCGTCGTCGATGTAGGGGTTCGGGTGCTGTTCGAACGGTAACTTGATATTGAGGCCGACGGAGGATGTGCCCACGTCGTTTGCGCCGCGGTTACCCGCTTCCATGATGCCGGGGCCGCCGCCGGTCATCAGGGCGAATCCCTTGTGCTGCTTGTTGGCCCAACGGCCAAGTTTCGCGCCGAGTTCATGAGCGGCGTCATAGTATTCGGCGACAAGAGAAAGGCGCTTGAGACGCATGGCCTCTTTCTTGTTCTTGCAATTCTTCAGGCGTTTCTTAATCTCGCTCATGGGGAGCGTACGCGCCGAACCGAAGAACACGATGGTGTTCTTGATGCCTTCCTGGGCGAAAATCTGGTTCGGACCCATGAATTCCGAAAGAATTCGGATAGGACGGCCAACATCGCTATCAATAAATTCGGCGTTATGGTAGATCATCTTGCCTGGAGTAAGCTTGAGTGTTTTCTTGGTCGTCATATAAAACTCCTTGTGTGCGGTTGAACGCTCGTTTACACCCAATAAAATACACTCAAAAAGCCAAAATGCAACAAAAAAACACTTTTTTTCTACTTGCAAATCAAAAAAACTTTATATTTGAGGCATGCTAGTTAAAATTTGGACCGACAGCTTTATCATTACAGGCGAAATCGACACGCTCCGTGACGAGCGCCTTACGGACTATATCCGCGAAAACAAGGACTTTATTGCCGTCACGCAGGTAAAAGTCAGCGACAAGAGCGAAAAGGACCTGTTCCGTACGCACTTCCTGAACGTAAGCACCCGCCACATCGAGATTATTCTCCCCGCAGAGTAGAAGAGACCGAACCGGCTAAACTCAGCAGATTCCTTACTCTGTAGCCGGTTCTCTCGCCAACACGACTCGCTTGCGCCGAATCGTTTATGGCTCACGGAAGACCGAACCGGCTAAACTCGGCAGAATCCTTACTCCGGAGCCGGTTCTCTCGCCAACACGACTCGCTTGCGCCGAGTCGTTTATGGCTCACGGAAGACCGATTGTTCTCCTTTGTCTGAGCGTCATTCTGGAGACCGTAAGGTCGACGGAATCCATCAGCAACTTTATTATGTGAAAAAAGTCCCCGCTTTCGCGAGGACTTTCTAAAATACATTCAGGT
>SAMEA3663015__coassemble_488_pt1 | contig 15343 bp, 8 predicted proteins | sample SAMEA3663015__metabat2_low_PE_034 | metagenome-assembled genome bin SAMEA3663015 (sample SAMEA3663015) | pig gut metagenome | biome: pig gut; feature: pig-associated habitat; material: faeces | place: France | collected 2012 | reverse complement strand
CGAAATCCGAAACGCCGTCATCAGCGAGGCGGAGACCGGCATCGTCGTCGAAAACGGCAAACTCAATATTCTATCCACTCAAGTTGACAGCACCTCTAGCCGCGGCATCTACGCCAAGAATTCCCAGCTTTCCATCAGCAACAGCAAGTTCATCCGAAACAAAGGGGCTGCCCTCCATATCGACAGCTACAGCAAGGCCGAAATCAATAACACGAAATTCAAGGACAACAAGGTCGCCCTGTACAATGCGCCTCTCGCCATTACAAGCGTATCGGGTTCCAGCCTTACCAACAACACCTACGGTATCTTGAACATGGGCAACAGCCACATTTCCTTCAACAATACCAAGGTCAACGACAACAAGGTCGGAGTATCCTCCGAAGACGTCCTCGGCAAGGAAGTCCTAGAAAGCATCTCGAACAACGAGACCGACTACAACAAGGACTTCGGCGCAGTCGCCACCACACTTCCCTCTAGCCCAGAAATTCCGGGAGTCACGAGCCGCGCCATCAACAAGGACGACGTTATCGGAGATTTACTCGCCCAGAAAGTAAACGAAGAACGAAAGGCCGCCCCCCCCCAGAAATCCTGGAACATTTCAGGAAACATCGGCATCGGCAACCATTATCATTATGTGAAAACAAGCAAGAACCACTCCGGAAGCAATCAGGAAATCTCGGGTGACACCATCAAGCCGGACGATCACTACAAGAACACATTCCAGGTCCCGGGCTTCGGCACCGATGTCAGTATCTACTTGCTCATGCAATCTCCCGACGGCAAGACGATCGAATTGAACACGGAATACACCGGCGACTCCTGGAACCGCTTCAACCCGATGCCGGTAACACTTACCTATACCGACAAGCACAACCGCCTGGTCTTGGGCGACTTCAACAAGAACGGCGGCGAAATCTACATGTCCTCGCTCCCGATTTTCGGCGTGGGCTACACCCGTTCGATCTTGACCAACAATGCGAACCAGCCCCTGTTTGAAATGGACGGTTTCTTCGGTGAAAGCCGCAGGCCCTACCTTGTCGGAGACCGTCATCCTTACGTCTACAAGACCTACATCGAAGACGGTGAAGCTCAGGCCCAGCGTATCGCCTACGGCGGTTCCGTCAAGTGGGCTCCACTCCGCCGCTTTGACGCCAAGTTCGGCTTCATCTACGCCAACGACGAAATCAACGACCCGCTGTTACGTGATGGCGGCAGCCGTTCCTCCATTACCAGCGAGCCCATGCAGCAGGCACTATCCGTGTATGCCGATGGAAACTGGCTGTTCTACCCGGGCGACATCAAACTGAACGGACAGATTGCCGTAGGCAGGGCCGACACGGCCGACGTCGTCAAGGAACGAGCCATCAACAGGGTCTTTACCGAAGCGGGCCTGAACACCTCCTCGATGAACACCTTACGCAAGCTGATGGCAAACGAATCCAAGATCAACACGCTTTCTAGTGATGAACTTGAAGAAATCTTCGGTAACAACACTACCCTCAGCCGTCCGAAAATGCGCGACTCCCTCCGCACGCTCATCCGCGAAGCGAAGGCCCAGAACAGCGACTACGAAAGCGCCCGCGACGACGATCGCGTCCTCGGACTCAACTGGGGAAGCCAGAACATCGCCATCGGTGCGTCTCTCTACTGGAACATCTACCACACAACTCTTTCCGGCCATATCAAGTATGTAGGCGAAGACTACTATAGCGCAGGTTCTCCCGACCAGCTTTCCGATACCCGTGAATTTGGCGGTTACCTGGAACAAATCATCACCAATTTCTGGACTTTCGGTTTTGGCTACCAGATCAACGTCGAAAATGCAGCCAAGGGCAAGAAGACGAACCTCTTCGGCCTGGGCGAAGGAACCCATTGGGGACTGTTCTCCGAAGACGAAGACTGGATGGACGAGCATGAGCTTGACAACGACCGAGCCAAGTACATCCAGAACTTCACCGTCGACAACGGCTTCAAGATTGGCGACAAGATGAACCTGAACCTGAGCTACAACCTGGAATACAGAACCCAATACAAGCCTTACCAACTCCACGGCAACTACATTCTTGAAGAAGGTATCTATAAGGACCGCTGGTTTGCAAAGCGAAATGACAAACCGACATCGACCATCGACATTGGCGAAGAGTCTGTCCAGGTTGACTCTACCCGCTGGGCTGAATACCAGAGCATGGCCAGCGAAGATTACCTCGCTTCCAAATTCCAGGAACGAATCTACAAGAACACCTGGATGGCCGAAATTTCGCTCAACGCCTACAAAACCAACTTTAAGGTGGCTGGCCGCTGGACCCTCCGTACGGACGATTCCAAGTTCCACAAGGACAGCCTGATCAGCAAGATGGATCTTTCCGACGAAACGATTGCCAAGCTGGGTTACTACTTTGGCGGAGGGGACTACTTCGAACACGCCTACCCCATCTCGGCGACCACATCGACAGGAGCGTTCCAGAACCGGTTCGTCGTGACGCCGCGATTCAAGAACTACAAACGCGACGACATGAGCGAAAGCGAAATTTCCGTGAATGACGACCTCGAAATACCCTTCATGGACCAATTCTTGATTCTGGGTCTTTCGGGTGAATTCCGCTACCTGACCGCCTCATGGGAAGAAGACGAAAAGGAAGTCGAAGATAATGAAACCGACGTTCTAGGCAGCGTAAACCTGACCGTGAACCACTCACAGCGCCTGAGCAGCGAATGGTACGTGGGAACGGGCCTTTACTACCGTCCAGACAACCGTAGCAACGAATACAAGGATGTCTACGGCGGCATCAGGGTCAATTATCAATTCTAGGAAGATCTTCCCTAAAGATTAACAAGGTCGCGTCGGTATGATGCGGCCTTTATTTTTTAAATTTGGGAATAATGTTCACCTACCGCTACAGAGAACTTTCCGTTGCCCTTTCCAAGAAAGGGGAATACCGGGCTGCACTCGCCCGCGAACTCCGCCTGCACCCCGAAGAAATTTTCAACTTGCAGGTGGAGCGTTTCTCGCTGGATAGCCGCCGGAAAGGCGACCCCAAGTGGTCTTACAATGTGATTTTCGACTTAAAGCGCGAAGTCCGCGCCACGGGGAATCACGCCAAGGGACTTGTAGCGGCAACGCGTGACAAGGAAAGTTTAGAGGGCGATCCGCAAAAAAATAGTGTCGCGATGCCAGGGCATATCGACGTGATTGGCGCGGGACCGAGCGGACTTTGGGCAGCCTTGCATTTGCTGCGGAAGGGTTTTGCGGTAGACCTGTACGAACAGGGCAAATGCGTCGAAGAAAGATTCCGCGACATTAGGCGTTTTTTTGTAGACTGCAAGTTTAACGCCTACAGCAATGTTCTTTTTGGCGAAGGCGGTGCGGGGGCCTTTAGCGATGGAAAGCTGAATACCCGCACCCGGAACCTGTTCACAGAACAGGTTCTACACGACATGGTCGAATTTGGAGTCGACGAATCGGTCGTGACCTTCGCCAAGCCGCATATCGGCACGGACCGCCTCGTTTTATTGCTGCGGAAAATGCGCGCAGAAATAGAAAGACTCGGCGGTAAGATTCATTTTAGCACAGCGCTTGAAGACATCGAAATTAGGCAGGGAAAAATAACCGCTATTAAATTGAGGAATGTCATTCTGGAGCGAGGCTATGGCCGACCGATAGAATCCATGGCCCCAATCACAAGAGTTAATCCGAGCGAATCAAGGCAGTCTTCCGCGACGTCATCCTGGAACGAAACGAAGTGTAGTGACGGGATCCAGCGCAGCGTTTATACAGCATCATCGAATTCCTACTGGAAACCCTGCGAAGCGCTGGTGCTCGCCGTCGGGCATTCTGCCCGGAGCGAAATGCTCCACACCCGTGGCGTCGCTCTCGAAAGTAAGTCTTTTGCCATGGGCGTGCGCGTTGAGCACCCGCAAGCGCTCATCAACATACGCCAGCTGGGCCTGAATGTAGACACCAAGCTCACGGGTTCCGCCGAATACTTCCTCGCCACCCCGACACTGAATAAAACCAGCAGTGCCTACAGTTTCTGCATGTGCCCGGGTGGCGTCCTGGTGCCCTGCGCCTCGGAACCCGGGACCCTCGCCACCAACGGCATGAGTTACAGCCGCCGCAACGGGCCTTTTGCAAATGGGGCAATCGCCGTGCCCATTGCTGCAAGCGACAATCTCTTTGGCGGGCTCGAATTCCAGCGTAAAATCGAAAGCGATGCCTACGCGGTCGGCGGCAAGAACTACGCCGCTCCAGCGCAAAGCATCAAGGCGTTCCTCGCCCACCGCGAAGACAAATCGCTCCCAAAATCCACCTACCCCTGCGGACTCGTACAGAGCAATCTCTGGGATTGGCTAGACAAGACCATTTGCAAGAGCCTCGCCGAAGGATTCCAAAATTTCGACAAGAAAATTCCAGGATTCATCGAAGACGGCCTGATTGTCGCTCCCGAAACCCGCACCAGCAGCCCGCTGCGCATGAGCCGCAACAGCGAGACGCTTGAAAGCGTGAATACCAAGGGTCTGTTCGTGCTCGGCGAAGGTGCCGGGTACTCCGGCGGAATCGTCACTAGCGCTGCCGACGGCGTTCGCCTCGCCCACTATGCGAAAAAGGATAAATTGGCATGAGCAATGAGCTCGCTCATAAATTCGATTTGAGGTCACTCCGCTTAAAGCCAATGCACCTTAAACCTCAAAGGCACGTAGTGCCGACCTCTTACCCCACACCTCAGGTTAGCTTATGATCACCCGAGTCATTGACCGCAATTTTGCTAACATGCGCCTCGACCGATTCCTCCGCAAGGCGTTCCCCGACGAATCACTGTCGGTATTTTTCGCCGTCATCCGCAAGAAGAAAGTCCGCGTGAACGGCGTCGTGGGCAAAGCAAACCAGATGCTACAGGAAGGCGACACCGTCTGCATTTATGAAAACTTTAAGAGCGTCGACGCGGATTCTCAAAATTTCCAGCAGGACAGTCTTTCTCGACTGAAGGGAGGGAATCCAGTGCTGGATTCCGTCGCTACGCTCCAGGCTAACGGTTCTAAACCCAGCACCGGCTTCGCGAAAGCCAAGTCCACTTGGGGCAAAACAGACGAGAGACTAAAGACGAGAGACGAAAGGAACGCTTCTTGGGGTGCCAAGGAACTCGACATCGTCATCCAGACCGAAGACTACGTGGTCGTGAACAAGCCCTCGGGACTTGCAAGCCAGCCGGGTTCCGGCACTCGCCCCGGCGAGAGCCTCGTGGAATACCTATGGGAATGGGGCCGCCGCGAAGGACTTGACTTCAAGCCCACCATCGCCCACCGACTCGACCAGGAAACTTCGGGTATGATTATCGCCGCCCTCCACGGCGACACGCTCCGCGACTTTACTCGCATGATTCGCGAACACGAAGTCGACAAGTTCTATTACGCGCTCGTCAAGGGCAACCTCAAGAAAGACAAGGGAACCATCGACGAGACTCTCACCCGCACCGATGCCGCCAAGGGCAGCAAGATGAAAGTTGGCGAAACCGGCAAGGACGCCCAGAAGGCCATCACGCATTACCGTGTCAAGCAGCATTACGAAGGCTACGACCTAGTAAAAATCAAGCTCGAAACGGGTCGCATGCACCAGATCCGCGCCCATTTCGCAAGCATCGGACATCCGCTCCTCGGCGACACACGCTACGGTGATTTCGCGCTCAACCGCGAAGTCAAAAAGCAACTCGGACTGCACCGTCTGTTCTTGCACAGCTGTCGCTTGGAATTTGTGTGGCACGGCGACAAAATCGTACTCGATAGTCCGCTCCCCAAGGAACTGCAAAGCGTCGTGGACCAGCTAAAGCCTATTCGCCACGAATTCAACCGATAAAACCCGAAGCATTTTTCTACATTTACCACCGAAATTTAAGCAGGCACGTGTTTTGCGCGCAGGTTGTTTTGATGCACCTGGGTAAAATACGCACCAAAGAGGAATAAGATGAAAGTTTCTTTGAATTGGCTCAGACGTCACGTTGATCTTCCGGAAAATGCGGAAGAAGTTGCAAAGGCATTAACCTCCATCGGCTTGGAAGTCGAAGGCACCGAAGAACCGGGCAAGGTTTATGAAAAGCTGATTGTGGCTAAGGTTCTTACCTGCGAACCCCATCCGGATAGCGACCACTTGCACATTACAACCGTCAATAACGGCAAAGAAACCATCCAGGTCGTTTGCGGCGCCCCGAACGTGGCTACTGGCCAGACCGTGGTGCTTGCCCCGATCGGTGCAGAGCTTCCGCTCCCCGACGGCACCATGCTCAAGATGAAGAAGTCCAAGATTCGCGGCGTCGAAAGCTTCGGTATGATTTGCGCCGAAGACGAAATCGGCCTCAGCGACGACCACGCCGGCATCATGGTTCTCGACGATTCTATTCCGGCCGGCACCCCGTTCGTAAGCCTCGGCCTCTATGACGTGTGCTTCGAGCTGAACGTGACCCCGAATCGTCCGGATGCATTAAGCCACCGCGGTGTCGCCCGCGAACTCGCCGCCAAGTTCAACCGCCCGCTCAAGCCACTCGCCTACGAACTCAAGGAAGATGCAGAAGCCGCCAGCTCCGCCATTAGTCTCGAAGTGGTTCCCGGTTGCGGTTGTTCCCGCTACGTGGGACGCGTCATCAAGGACGTAAAAGTTGAAAAGTCCCCGGCATGGCTCGCCAAGCTCCTGCATGCTGTAGGCATGAACAGCATCAACAACGTGGTGGACATCACGAACTTCATTCTGATGGACGTGGGCCAGCCGCTCCACAGCTTCGACATGGACCAGCTCCATGGCAACAAGATCAAGGTGCGCCGCGCCGTGAAGGGCGAAAAGATCGAAACCATCGACCACACCGCTCACGAACTGTTGGAAAGTGACCTCGTGATTTGCGACGGCGACCGTCCGGCTTGCGTAGCCGGCGTGATGGGCGGCGTCGAATCCGAAATTGTCGATACCACCAAGAACGTGTTCCTCGAAAGCGCCTGGTTCAACCCGACCATCGTCCGCAAGCAGGCCAAGCGTCTCTGCATCTCGACCGATTCCAGCTACCGCTTCGAACGCGAAATTGACTTTACCACGCAGGACGAATACAGCCGCTACGCCTGCGCCATGATCCAGGAAGTCGCCGGTGGCCGCATTCTCAAGGGCACCGTCGAATACACGGGCGACGACCACAAGAAGAACTTGAACGAAGTCACGCTCCGCACGGCCCGCGCCGAAAAGATTATCGGCATGAAGATTGATGCTGCCGACATCGAAAAGTACCTCACGGGTATCGCCCTCGAAGTCGTTAAGAAGGATGCCGAATCCATCACCTTCAAGATTCCGGGATTCCGCCCCGACCTCGAACGCGAAGTTGACCTCATTGAAGAAGTCGCACGCCTCATCGGTTTCGACAACATCCCATATTGCTTGCCGAAGTTCACGATGCAGCCGAACGAACTTCCGCCCATCGAAGTTTTGAACCGTAAGAGTCGCAAGACGCTTTCTGCAATGGGCCTGTACGAATGCCTCTCCCTCCGCTTCGCAAGCAAGGCCCGCACCGAAGCATTGTTCGGAGCTGAAAACGACGACCGCCGCAGCAAGCCCGCAGCGCTTCTCAACCCGCTTTCCGATGAACTCGGCGTGGTTCCGACCAGCCTCCTCCCCAACCTTCTCAAGAGCGTTGCCGAAAACGAAAAGAACCGCCCCGGTTCCGTTCGCCTGTTCGAAGTGGCCAAGGGTCAGTTCAAGCGCGACCGCAAGGACGTGCGCGATCCGGGCTTCGACGAATCGAACCTCGTCGCCCTCGCCGTTGCAGGTGCCTTCGACGTGAACCCGCTCAACGACAAGCCCTCCCAGATTGACTTTGCAGCCTTCAAGGGCTTGGTGCAGAGCTTCCTCAAGCGCGTGGGCCTCGTGGTGGAATTCCGCGTGCCAGCCAAGGCCGAAATCTACCTGCACCCGGGCAAGCAGGTCGAAGTCCTCGCCGACGGCGTGGTGCTTGGCACCATGGGCGAACTCCACCCGACTGCCATGTCCGCTTTCGATATCGGCTACACCACCTACGTAATGGAACTCGACATGGACAAGATGGAACACGCCACCCACAAGAAGATCGTGTTCGAACCGTTCAGCCGCCAGGTTCCGTCTAGCCGCGACATTTCCATCGAAGTCGACAAGACCATGACTCACGAACAGATTCTTGCACGCATCAAGGGCCTGAACCCGAAGAACCTTGCAAAGATTACGCTCAAGAGCATCTACGAAGGCGACAAGATCGAAGCCGGCAAGAAGAATATGGTCTACAGTCTGACCTACCAGGCCATGGACCGCACCCTTACCGACGACGAAGTCAACAAGGCCCACAACAAGCTGCGTGACAAGCTCGTCGCAAACGGCGACATCGTGCTCCGCTAGCTAAGAGCTCGGGGCTTCGCGCCTTTGAGGAGTGAGGTCGGGCCTTACGGCCCTTCGAGCAATGAGAAAAAAAGCCCCTTATCAGGGGCTTTCATTATTTAAAAACTTATAGTTCAAAGCGAAGCGACCTCAGAGGCGGTTACGCCGACCTCATCGCTATTCCAGTGCTTCTCTAATCTGCTGAATGAAGTCCATTTCTTCGAGCGACACGTTGCTTTCGTTTTCGTCTTCTTTAGAAGCATTCGCTACACGGAGCATCGATTCAAGAACCTTGCTTTTGAATTCACCGGACTCATTCTTGATTGCTTCAACGCAGGCTGCGGCGCGGTCTTTAGCCGATTTGAACTCAGCGTAAGTGCTATTGAAATCGTCCCAGGAAACATCCGGGGTCAGTTCGTCATGAATCGCATCCAGCATATCGCTTTCGGCTTCCGTTGCCGAAGTGGAACCCGGCAAAAGCTTGTCGGTTTCGGATTCGTGATAAAGACAAGCCACCTGCCAAGAAAGAATCAAAAGCGCCAAATTCGAATTCATGATAACCTCACTATTTTTTTTAAAAGATACTAATTAAAACTTAGAATTTAGAACTTAGAACTTAGATTATTTCCAAAAAAACACCCCATTTATAGACAGCCTTTCTAAACATAACATACAAAAAAATGTTAAGCATAGCCAGCTAAAAACTAAGTTCTACCAACTAATTTACTATATTCTAGCACATGGCATACGTAGCAATGGCCCGTAAGTGGCGTCCGCAATCTTTCTCCGACATGGTCGGACAGGAACATATCGCAAAGACCCTCCAGAACGCAATCGAAGGAGGACGACTCCACCACGCATTCCTATTCACCGGAACACGCGGTGTCGGTAAGACTACCAGTGCCCGTATCCTCGCCCGCACGCTCAACTGCACCGGCGGCGATCCGCTCCACCCCTGTGGACAATGCGAAAGCTGCAAGGACATCGCTGGCGGAAACCCGATGGACGTGTTCGAAATTGACGCCGCCTCCAACACCGGCGTCGACAACATCCGCGACGTGATCGAGCGCGTGCAGTATCCGCCCGTCATCGGCAAATACAAGATTTTCATTATCGACGAAGTCCACATGCTCTCAAACGGAGCCTTCAACGCGCTCCTCAAAACGCTTGAAGAACCGCCTGAACATGTCATCTTCATCTTCGCGACCACCGAAGTCAACAAGGTGCCGCAAACGATTCTCAGCCGCGTACAGCGATTCGACTTCAAGCGACTGACCGTAGAACAGATCCGCAGCCGTCTGCGCTATATCTGCGAACAGGAAGGCATCAACGCCACCGACGAAGCCCTCGACATTTTCGCCGAAAAGGCAGACGGCTCCATGCGCGACGGCCTCACCTACTTCGACCAGGCCTACGCCTTTACTGGTAACGAGATGGCCGCCGAATCGGTCCGTAGCGTTCTCGGCATTCCGCCCGTCGAGCTGTTCTTTACGCTCATTAACGCCATCAAGGATCACGACCTCAAGGAATGTTTCAAGATGGTCGACGACGCCTGCAAGCGCGGAATCGAATTTACACCGCTTCTCGACGGTTTCGGCAAGTTCCTCAGGAACATGCTCTACGCCCGCCTCGACGCCTTCACGCCTGACGTGATTAACATTTCCGAGGAGCTGTACACCAAGTACAAGAGCTCCGTTCCCGAACTCAAGAACGGAGACATCCTGCGCATCAGCAAGATGCTTATCGACTTGCAGGGCACGCTCCGCTACAGCACGAACCCGCGACTCCTTGTCGAAACGACATTCGCCCGCATGGCTTGGCTTGACAGGCTGACGGATCTCAGACGCGCTCTCGCCGCGATTAACGATCCTTCCAAAGCTTCGAGCAGCGCCTCCGACGAGGCGTTAAAAAAAAAAGTAACTGAAGTCCAGAATATGCTGGATGCCGTGGAAGAAGCCAAGGCATTACAGCAACAGGACGAAAACCCCTTTGCCGCCCTACAGAACGGAATCGCCAACGGATACAATGGCGACGTTTACAGCCGTTACGAAATTTCTGCCGCCTGGGGCTCCATCAAGACGCACATCGCCGATTCCGGTGACTTCGCCTTCTCGGTCGCCCTGAACGATACAGTCCTCGAAACCGGCGACCCGAAAACCACCCCCTTCCCCATCGCACTTACCTACCTTGGCGACACCGCCAGCGAAGTTTGGGGAATCAAGCAGATGGAAGAGCACCCGGAGTACCTGGAGCGCTTAAAGCAGATTCTCGAAGAAAAATTGCAGACCCCGGTAATGCTTACGGTCAAGTCTAGAGCCTTCAACGAAAGCGAACTTGCCATCCGCAAGCAGGCGCGCATGTCGCCCTACCAGCTGGACCTCGAAAAAGATGCGGGCCTCGCTAAGCTCAAGGAGCTGTTCATGGCAGAACTCATCTATAGCGCCAAGAGCAGCAGACCGATTGTCACCCCGCAGCAAAACGATTCCTGCGACGTTGACAGCGACGATCAATAATTCAAACGGGTAGACTCAAGTCCACCCGTTTATCGAAGCATTCACGAAGCCCGTTTTAGGCCGGGAATTAACTTTTTTTCGCGATTTTCTGAGCGTCCTTCAAAATTTCCTCTTCACCGTCGACATGGCGGTTCTTCATCACGAACTTTCCGTTACACATCACGGAATGAATCGCAGAGGAATCGGCCGCATAGACCCAGTTGCTCACCAGGTTATGGTTCGGGACGAGGCGTTCGTTTTTCAGGTCGAGCAGCAAGGCGTCTGCTAAGAAGCCTTCGGCAATCACGCCCGCCGGAATGCCATAAGCCAAAGCCGTATTTGAAGTCGCCAACTTGAGCGCCACCTCCGCCGGCAACGATTCCGCCTTGCCAGTCTTGGGTTCCACCTTCGCCAAAAGCGAAATCAACTTCATTTCTTCGTGCATGTCGAGGTTATTGTTCGACGAAGCCCCGTCAGTACCTAGCCCCACCAGCATTCCACTATCCAAGAGCGCGTTCACCTTCGGGATACCGCTCCCCAGCTTCAAATTCGAGCAGGGATTCAGAATCGCGGAAGAACCCGATTCGGCTATCAACGCCATATCGTATTCGGACAAATGAACGCAATGTGCCGCCACCAGATGGTCACCCAGAACATCCCACTTTGCCAAAAGTTCGACCGGAGAGCAACCGTACTGTTTCTTGCAATCCTTGATTTCGGTCAAGGTTTCAGACAAATGAGTGTGCAAAACATAGTTTTCTTCAAGAGCCAATTTCGCACAACGTTTAAAAATCTTTTCGCCCACCGTATAAATGGAATGCGGCATCACAGCAAGCTTTACTCGATCGGATTCATAACGATGGTCCTGCAGAAACTTGAAATTTTCTTCGATATGTTCCGGGGAATCCAGATTTTCGGCAACCGTCACTCCAATCGCCGCACGGATCCCCATTTCCTTAACGACCTTCATCGTCACTTCGCGGCGCCAGTACATATCCGAGAAGAAAACCGTTCCCGACTTGATCATTTCAAGCACGGCTAGGCGAGACCCGATTTCAATATCCTTGGCAGTGAGCTTTGCCTCGAACGGCCAAATGTATTCCTGCAACCACTTCTGGAGCGGTATATCATCGGCATACCCACGCAAAAGGGTCATGGCGGCATGAGTGTGTCCGTTATAGAATGGCGGTACAATGGCAAGCCCCTTGCAATTTACCACATCGGCCTTGTCATAATCACGGGCGGTAAGCGGACGTCCCACCTTCGCAAACTTCTTTCCCGAGATGAGGATATCCTGTATTTTACCTTGGAATAGTACAGATTGGAGTATTGTTTTTGCCATATAAACTAGTATTCTCGCGTGTTTTTTTCAAAAAGTAGTATTTTCTGTTTTCGTTTTGAAAAGTTTTTGTATATAATTATGGTATGAGTGCGAATGAACTAGAGACACTGCCCATATCCAGGGCAGAATTTCAGCGACAGGATATTTTCAGGAATGTCGCCTTCGAAAGCCTTGCCGGTTACCTGCTTGGCTGTAAAACGATTTTCCCTGAACCGGGCACACTCCTTATCGACCCTGATAAGCCCAGGCGTCGTCTTCTAGTTCTCCTAGACGGCCTTCTGGAAGTACATGTGGAATCCCAGGGCGGTATGTACATTGACCATATCCAGCCAGGGCACTGCGCCGGAGAGATGTCCATTTTTGACAACATCAAACCGAGCGCCAAGGTCTTCGCCAAGGAAAACTGCAAAATCCTGATTATTGATGGCGACACCGCACTCGCCATGCTCAACGCTTCGCACGATCTGTGCCTGAACTTTTTGCAACTTCTGAGTCGACGCCTACGCAACAACAACAAGGTGGTGTGCGAAGAAGAATACCATATCCGCTGCATAGAGGAAAACGCCAAGGTGGACTCGCTTACGGGCCTGCACAACCGTCGCTGGCTCGAAGAAATGTACACCCGCGAACTCAACCGAAGCAACGCAGGAAACCTGCACCTTTCGGCCTTCATGCTGGACATCGACCACTTCAAGAATATCAACGACACCTACGGCCACCTCGTCGGCGACCAGGTGCTTATCGCGGTGGCTAAGGCGATTCTCCAAAGCCTGCGCCCCACCGATATGCCCGTACGCTACGGCGGCGAAGAATTCACGATTTTTCTGCCGGGAACAAACATCGAGAACGCGAAAATTGTCGGTGAAAGACTTCGCGCCAGTGTAGAATCTATGAAGATTCCACTTCTGGATAAGAAAGATTTTATTTCAGTCACGATCAGCGTCGGGTTCACGGAACGCAAGGACGGAGACTCCGTCGAAACGATCATCAAGCGCGCCGACGACGCGCTCTACCACGCCAAGGAATCAGGCCGCAACCGCGTGTGCCTGAATCTGGGCGAAGGCTCCATGTTCCTATTCTGACCGGGCCGGCTAAAATCAGCAGGTTCCTTACTCTGGAGCCGACCCTCTCGCAAAAGCGTGCAAAACGAGAGTCGCAAAAAAATGCTTGCGCTAGCGCTATTTTTCTATGACCGAGTGAAGCCGCGGACGCCGTAGGCGTCAAACACGCCTGGTTAATACCAGGCGTTTATTGCTCACAACGTTTAAACGCTGCATCCCTTAAGTCATCCTCGACCGCCATCCCTTAAGTCATCCTCGACCGTCATCCCTGAAGTCATCCTCGACCGTCAGGGAGGGGATCCAAAAGCGACTACAGTCTCTTAAGCACCGCAGCGGCGTGGTGGATAAAGCCTTCTTCGGTCGCGACGGCGGCAATGGCCTTCGCATTTTTCTTGATAGCCTTCTCGCTGTAGCGGATGATGCTCATGCGCTTGAGGAAATCGTAGACTCCGAGCGGGCTGAAGAAGCGGCCCGTGCCGTTCGTCGGCAGCACATGGTTCGGACCCGCAAAGTAGTCGCCCACCGGTTCGCTAGACCACGGGCCGATAAACACGGCGCCAGCATTTTCAATCTGGGCCGCCATGGATTCGGCTTCGGCGGTCATCACTTCCAAATGTTCCGGAGCGATGCGGTTCGCAATTTCAACACCGTCGAACCAGTCCTTCACCACCAAGATACGACCGAAGTTACCGAGCACCTTTTCGAGAAGTTCACGCTTCGGGGAATTTTCCACCTGCACATCAACGCAAGCAGAAATCATCTGGGCCGTTTCCATGTTGTCGGTAATGCAGATAGCAGCTTCAAAGCCGGAGCCGTGTTCCGCCTGGCTCAAGAGGTCGGCAGCCACAAAGTCCGGATCGCAAGTATTGTCGGCCATCACCAGCACTTCGCTGGGGCCTGCCACCATGTCGATATCCACAACGCCGAAGACTTCCTTCTTGGCGATAGCGGCAAAGACGTTGCCCGGGCCCACAATCTTGTCGACGCGTTCCACGACGGTCTTGCCCTTGGCATCCTTCGCACCGTATGCGAGCAGGCCGATCGCCTGGGCGCCACCGATGTGGTAGACTTCGTCAATGCCGAGTTCCTGGAGCACGAATGCCACAGCACGGTTGATTTCGCCCTTGATGGGGGTCACAACCACGATATCCTGAACGCCCGCCACCAGAGCCGGAACGGCGTTCATAATCACGGTACTCGGGTAAATGCCTGCACCACCCGGCACATAAAGACCCACGCGCTTCATGGGGCGAATACGCTGACCGAGGACTACACCATCGGCACCTTCCATGAGCCAGGATTCTTCCATCTGGTTCTTGTGGAAGTCGCGAACATTCTTGATAGCCTGCTTCAAGGCCTTCTGGAGTTCCTTGGGGCACTTGGCGGCAGACTTCGCGATGGCAGATGCCGGGACGCGAATATTCTTGCCCTTGAGGCCGTCAAACTTCTGGGCGTATTCCGTTGCCTTGGCGATACCGCCCTTCTTGATGTCGGCAAGGATTTGCATCACCTTGTCATGGATTTCTCTGGACGGAGCAACTTCGCGTCCGCAGATGCGTTCAATTTCAGCAGATTTCGGAGTAACTTTTGTAATAATCATAGTAGGAAATAAGATATTAGACATCTACAAAGATAAAAAAAACAAAAAGTTATTTCAACAAAACTTTCTTATGTTCGATATCTAAGATGGAGGGTGTCTTGGGAACATAGATTTGCCCGTTTTCGGTTATGCCCTGTTTCAGGAGAATGCCGTTGACATCGAACACTTTGTAGGGTGAGGCTTCATTTATTCCTTCAACAAAGAACGTTTCATGGTTCATGCGGGATAGACGGAATCTATTTTTGATCGAAGTCTTGGAAATAGAAGTCGGTTTCTTTTCAGGAAGCAAGGTCCACCAATTGTCAACCATTACCACACCACCATCAGCAGGTGATCCGCAACATTCTAGGGTATCACAATATTCATCATGAGTAAAACTAATAACGTCAGAAATATCAACTTCTGCATTGATATAACTGGTATCATCAACACCCTTCCAATCGCATTCGCCACCTTGCATTTCAAATATTATTCGGT
>SAMEA3663015__coassemble_480_pt1 | contig 15562 bp, 14 predicted proteins | sample SAMEA3663015__metabat2_low_PE_034 | metagenome-assembled genome bin SAMEA3663015 (sample SAMEA3663015) | pig gut metagenome | biome: pig gut; feature: pig-associated habitat; material: faeces | place: France | collected 2012 | reverse complement strand
CAATAGGAGGTGGACTGTTTGATGCCGGGGGTTTTAGGGGGTGGGACCCCCTAGGCGAGGGGGTGGAGTAGGACTCGGCGATGGCCTGGCCGCTAAGCGAACATTCGTCGGGCGAAGCCCGAGGCCATGTGAACGTGCGGAGCTGGCAGAGTCGAGGCCGAAAACAGGGGGAGGCTTCCCCCTTTTCTCTATAATCAAGGATTGCTTCGCCTTTGGCACGCAAAGACGTGTATGCTGCGAGGTACTTCTCGAAGTCGCTGGGCCAGAAGACGAACAGAGCCTTCATGGGGGTGCTTATATAATAGCGGGCGGTCCATTCGAGCGTTTCCATGTAGCGTTCGCTAAAGCGGTAGCCGGACTGGTGCGGGTATGCGGGGCGCACATCAAACTTGGGGCGTTCCTGGTGGACGCGTGCGACCACGGCGAGGGCCGGCTTTTTACGGGTGGCAAACTGAACCCAAACGACATCTCCGCGCACAAGGTTGACCCCTGCGGGAACTCCGTAGGTATAGACATCGGGGGCCATGGGAATGTATACCTCGCAGAAATCCGTCAAAGTTGCGGATTTGAGCTTCTGGTGCACTTCCTCGGGGGCGCTGAGTTTGGGAATTCGCTTTGTCACGGGCTAAAAGATAGTTAATACCGCAAAATGCGCATAAATTCCAATTTTTTTTGTTTGAAAAAACTTTTTTTGTTAGATTATAGTATGCAAACCTTAAGCAGGCTTGCCATACTATTGGAGATCTCTATGAGCTTATTTGACGCCTTTAAACCGAAGTGGCAGAATTCCAACCCCGCCAAGCGCCTTGAAGCAGTCGCTGAATTGGGCTTGGACAACCAGGATATCCTGGACCGTATTGCCAGTTCCGATTCCGATGCTTCTGTCAGGACCGCGGCCGTAAAAAAGTTGAATATCATTTCTTCGCTGTTGAAAATTTCGAAGGAAGATTCCGACGAAGACGTGAAGCGCACCGCAAAAACCCGTTATCAGGAAGAGGTTGTCAAGAAGTTGAAGTCCGGTGCCGAACCGAGCGCCGAAGACCTTTCTTATTTGAAGGACCTCAAGGATACTCATTACGCCGAAGAATTGCTGAAGGGTGTGAACACCTCTGAAACTGTCCGTAGCGAGCTGGTGAAGCTTTGCGAAAAGCAGTCTATCCTTGCTAATGTCGCCAATCGCGATGCCAGCGCCCGTATCGCTCTCGCTGCGGCGGCCAAGGTGGAATCCGAATCGCTTTTGCAGGACATTGCGAAGAATTCAAGGCAGTCCGAAGTTCGTAAGACCATTTCTGAAAAGCTCCGTGCAAAGCGCGATGCCGAAGATAACGGCAAGAAGGCTGCTGAACTTCTGGCGAGCAAGCGTGAAGCCCTGGTAAAGCAGGCTCATTATCTCGCTGCCCAGAAGTCCCCCCTCGCCGTGAAGGCTCAGTTCGAAGATCTGATGGGAGAAGCCCGCAACCTCGGTATGGGGGATCAGCAGGCAACAATTGATGAAGTGTATGAAAGCTTCAAGAAATTCTGCGACGAAGCTGATGCTGCCCGCATCGCCGCCGAAAAGGCCGAAGCCGAAAAGCAGGCGAAGATTGCAGCCCTCACGGCAAGCCTCGAAGAACTTGAAGGCTTGGTTGCTGGAGGCAAGGCATCCGAAAACGCGGAACGTATCGAGGCTATCCTTGCCGATTGGGCCGAAGGCAAGGCCCTGATGGATGCTGCCTTGGTCAAGCGTTATAACAACGCTTTCTTCAAGGTCCAGGAAATCAACAAGGCGAAAGAAATTGTCGAAGAAGTCCCTGAAGGGACCGACGAATCGGTTCGACCGGAACTGCTGGAACGCCTTAAGGCTCTTGCCGATACAGATGTCAACGACATGACCCACAAGCATTTGCACGCCATTGTCCGCGAATGGGAAAAGCTTCCGCTGCTGGAAGGCGAAGACCCGGTGTTGCAGGAATACAATGCGCTGCGCAGCAAGCTCTCGATCAAGATTTCCGCCTATAACGACGATGCACAGAAACGTTTTGAAGAAAACTCCGAAAAGCTGAAGGCGATTATCGAAAAGGTCAAGTCCTTTGACGAAAACGAAGACTTCCGCGAACTGAACAAGAAGGTTCGTGAATGCTTCTTGCAGTGGAAGGAAATCGTCGGCGAAAACAAGTTCAAGTACCACGACCTGTGGCAGGAATACAAGGCCGCGACGGCCCGTTTCCAGGAAATGCAGCAGTGGGAAAATTGGCACAATGAAAAGGACCGTGACGACCTGCTCCTCGAAATGGATGCCCTGACCAAGGAAGCCGGTAGCCAGGCTGTTCTCCAGAAACTGAAGGAAATTACGAACCGCTGGAAGGAAATTGGACCCATTTCTGCTGCCAAGCTGCAGGAATATCGCGATCACTTCCAGAGCAACTACGAAAAGATCAAGGAAAACTGCGCCGCCTTTATCGAAGAAATGAATGCGGAACGCGTGAAGAACTTGGCCGACAAGGAAACCCTGTGCGCAAAGATTGAAGAACTTGTTCAAAATGCAGAAATGTTCTGGAAGGACAAGTACAAGGCGATGCAGGAAATCCAGGAAAACTGGAAGAATATCGGCATGGTGCCTAAGGAAAATGTGGCTGCGCTTACCGAACGCTTCAAGGCCGCGACGGCTGCGTTCTACGCCCAGCATAAGGAAAACCTGAAGCAGGAAGACGAATCCCGCGAAGCCAACTACGAGAAGAAGGTAGCTCTTTGCATGGAAGCCGAAGCGCTCAAGGAATCGAGCGACTGGAATGCGACTTCGAACAAGTTAAAGCAGTTGCAGGATTCCTGGAAGTCTGTCGGTCCTGTGCCCAAGAGCAAGTCCGATGAAATCTGGACCCGTTTCCGTACCGCATGCGACAGCTTCTTTGAAAAGAAGCGTGCCCATTTCGAAGAAATGGATGCTGCAAAGTCGAAGAATCTTGAAGCGAAGAAAGCCCTGTGCGAAAAGCTCGAGGCGATGGAAGCCGCTGCCCAGGGAACGCTTGACGAACTCAAGGCCGTGGAAGAAGAATGGAAGGCTGTCGGCATGGTTCCGAAGGATGCCATCGAAGAAATCAGCAACCGTTACAACTCCGTCTACAATAAGATTCTCGACCGTCTCGCCCATGTGGATTCTACCTTGGCGCAAGGACTCGATGTCATCAAGGAAAAGAAGACCGCGATGATCGACAAGGTGCGTCAGTTTGCCGAAAGCGCTGGCAGCAACCAGTTGGCCGATGCCGTCCGCGAACTCCAGAAGGAATGGCGCGAACTCGGATTCTGCGGCCTCGAGGATATGGATCTCTACAAGCAGTTCCGCGAAGCTTGCGACGACTTCTTTACCCGTCGCCGTGACCAGCTCGACATTCAGGAGCAGGCTCGCCAGAACAACCTGCAGAAAAAGCTGTTGCTCTGTGAACAGGCCGAAGACCTGCTGACCGATCTGAACGAACAGACGGTGGCCGCCTCGATGAACAAGGTGAAGCATCTGCGCCGCCTGTGGAAGGAAGTGGGTGCCGTGCCTCGTGAACATTCCGAGAAGACCTGGAAACGCTTCAATATGGCCTGCGACAAGGTGTTTGCCTTCGGTCGCAAGGGTCAGCCTGAAGGTGCCGCCCAGGAAGGTGCTGCTCCGGAAGCTCCGGCAGAAGCGTAATAGTTCTGAATCCGGATTTCTGAATTCGGAATTATTATTGAGTGTGAAATCATAATTGAAAAGAGGATAGCGATGTTCTGTTCTCTTTTTTTATGCGAACAACAAAATTTTCTATTTTTAACTCTGAAATCCGAATTCTGAATTGAAAATGCAATTTCCTCCTTGGACAAGTATTGATGATGCCGCGCGCCTGCTCCACGACGGAGAGGTGGTCGCGATTCCGACCGAGACCGTTTACGGACTTGCGGGAAACGCGTATTTGCCATCTGCGCTAGCTCAGATTTTTGCGATTAAGGAACGCCCGACATTCGACCCGCTGATTGTTCACATCTGCGAAATTTCGCAGTTAGCTGACATCGCCGAAAACATTCCCGATGCGGCGTATGCATTGGCGAAGGCCTATTGGCCGGGCCCGATGACAATGATTCTTCCCAAGAAGGAATGCATACCGGATTTGTGTACGAGCGGACTCCCGTCTGTCGCGGTGAGGTTCCCGAGCCACCCGGTGGCGCAAGAGATTATCTGGAAGGCGGGCGTGCCGCTTGCAGCCCCGAGTGCGAACCTGTTCAAGCATGTGAGCCCGACAACTGCCGAACATGTGGCGGCGCAGTTGGCCGACCGTGGCCTTGCTGGCATTGTAGATGGCGGCCCCTGCAACGTGGGAGTCGAAAGCACGATTGTCTCTTTAGTGGGCGAGCCGACGGTGCTCCGTCCGGGAGCTGTAACGCCCGAAATGATTGCGAAAGTCATCGGCGACGTGAAGGTGAAAGAATCTACTTCGAAGCCGGGGCAAGCGATGGCCGCACCGGGGCAGTGCGACACGCATTACCGCCCGCAGGTTCCACTTTTCTACGGAGCGCTTCCCGAAGGTTGTCGGTTGCCGGAACGTACCGTGCGTATCGCCTTTGGCGACTGCGAAGGCCCTATTCCTGCAACGTTGAATTTGTCCGAAAACGGCAATATGCTCGAAGCGACGGCAAAGCTGTACGCCTATATGCACGATCTGGACGACCCCAAGTATGACTTGATTCTTGTGGACCCGATTCCGAATGTGGGCGTGGGTATGGCCTTGAATGACCGCCTGAAACGCGCGAGCATCAAGCATCTCGGATAATATCCGAGGCGTTACTTCATCTTGACTTTCATCTCGAAGACTTGGCGTCCCGAATCGTCTTCGATTTTCATATAGGTCGCACCCATCTTGTCGGCGCGGAAAATCTTGACTTCTTGGCCTTCGCGGGTTTCTCCCATAAAGTGCAATTCCAACATCGAAGGAATGCATAGTTCCAGGTCGGCGGCGCTGAACACATTCAGACCAAGTTTTACGTATTCGATGTTGTTCATGTGGTGCGACATGTCGATATGCTGCGGTAGCACCTTCTGGCGGTACACTTCCTGATATTCCTCGGGCTCTACGGGGAACTTCGAAAACTTGTTGTCCATAAAGGGTTCAGGGGAACCTTCTGCAGGAAAGTCCACCGCAGAAAGCTTCATGGGGCGATGTGTTTCCAAGTTGAGGCAGCAGGCTTCTTGTACGGCGAGAATGATGGGTTCCCCTTCGACTGTCGTGACGGCAGTATTTTCGTAAGTGCGGATAGGAGCGTTGTCGGCGGGGAAAGAGGTGGTCACCACCTTGTCGCGCCAATAGGGGCGTTGGAAAAATTTGAACTTCGCTTTGGTGATGGCCCAATAGCCGCCTTTTTCGTTGACGCAGAAGTTGTCCATCTTGAGCGTGCCGAAATTCTCGGTGAAGTTGTCCTGCACCATGAGTACCGTCTGCGCTAGGCCCATTTTCCCTGAAACATCGATGTAGGCCGAGGTGATGGTGCGCTGTTTCTGGAAAACCAGCGGATTTTTAGCAAGCGAATAAATGTCGATCATACTTTCAATATAAATAAAAAGACTGCCGTGAAAACAGTCTTTTGTACAAATGTGTCTATGGATTCCGTCGCTTTGCTCCAGAATGACATTCTCCTAAACAGTCATCCTGGAGGCCGTCAGACTTACGGGACTCCTGTGCTGGTATTGCAGAAACCGGTCATCCTGGAGGTCGACAGACCGACGGCGGACAGCACTTGGTTACTTGTAACCTTAGTGCACATGGTCCCCGAATGGGGAGGATCCAGTGTCGCCTAGATTTTCTTGAGCACGAGCAGGTGGCCGGGAGCCTTGGCAGGATCGAGGCGCACAAAGTTCTTGTTGCCGCGCCACACGAAGGATTCGTCGGTAATCAGGTCCTTCAAGAAGAAGAAGGAATCGTCATTCAGGCCGAGCTTCCTCATGTCGAGTTCCACCATGCCTTCCTGCACGTTGTCCATATCCATGTTGCACACGCAGAGGATTACGTCTTCGCCGGACTTCTTGGAGTAAACCATCAGTTGGTCGTTGGCGCAATAGTGGAAGTCGAGGTTGTCGTATTCCTGCAGGGCGACGTGTTCTTGACGGGCGGTGTTCACGCGGCGAACGAAGTCCTGGATGCCCGGACCATACCAGTTGTGCACCTTGTACTGGTACTTTTCGCTGTCCTGTAGTTCTTCCTTGATGGGGCTCGGGATGTTTTCGCAGAGCTCGTAGCCGTTGTACATACCGGTAAGGCTAGAAAGCGTACCGGCGAGGAAGTAACGTTGCTTGAAGGCGTTCGGGCCCTTGTAGGCGAGGTACTTCGGGAAAATGTCCGGAGTCGTCGGGAAGAAGATGCCGCGCATGTATTCCTTGGCATCGCTCTGGGTAAGTTCCTTGAGGTACTGCTCGAATTCCCACTTGGCAGATCGCCAGGCGAAATACGTATAGCTCATGTCGAAACCGGATTTTGCGAGGCGATGCATCATCTTCGGACGAGTGAACGCTTCGGCGAGGAACACGAGTTCCGGACGCTTTTCCTTGACGTCAGCAATCAGCCATTCCCAGAATGGGAAAGGCTTGGTGTGCGGGTTGTCGATACGGAAAATTTCGACGCCCTTGTCGGCCCAGAACAAGATAATGTTCTCGATTTCCTGCCACAGGGCCTTGTAGTTCTTGTTGTAGTAGTCGAAGGGGTAAATGTCTTCGTACTTCTTGGGCGGGTTTTCGGCGAACTTGATGCTGCCATCCGGTTCGTGATAGAACCATTCCGGGTGAGATTTTACGTACGGGTGGTCGGGGCTGCAGTTGAGCGCGATGTCGAGCGCCAAGCGAAGGCCCTTCTTGCGGGCGGTCTTGGCGAAGTGTTCGAAATCCTTCATGCTTCCAAGTTCGGGGTCCACGTCGTAGTGGCCGCCGTTCTTGTTACCTACGGCGTACGGGCAACCTGGTTCAAGCGGTTTGCCCTTCTTGTCCACCTTGGCGTGCAAGGCGTTGTTCGCGCCCTTGCGGTTCGTGACACCGATCGGGTGAATGGGCACCAGGTAAACGGTATCGAAGCCGAGGCCGGCAATGTAGTCGAGCTGCTTTTCGCAATCCTTCCAGGTGGCGCTCTTGGTGGGGTCAGTGCCTTGGCTCTTCGGCCACATTTCGTACCATGTACCGATGCGGGCGTAAGAGGGGTCCACGCGGAGTTTCATCACGGGGCTTTCGGTCGGTTCGTCCTTGGGTTCCACGGTCCAGGCGCAAATCTTGTATTCGTAGTAGCCGATGTTGTTGACCGTGAAGGAACCTTCCCACTGGTCGTTATCCACGAAGTGCATGGGAGCCTTTTCCCATTTTTTCTTGGAATCGTGGCGGTAGAAAATCGCCGCGTCATATTTTTCGTGGCTGTGGCGGAAAATGTCCGCGGTAAGCGTGACGGTGTCGCCCGGTTCGCGCTTGAGCATAAAACGCCCACCTTCGATCTGGGGGCGAATGTTTTCGATGACGAGATTGTCTTTGCGGGTAGGAATAGTTGCCATAATGGCCCAAATGTAGAATTTAATGTGCGAGATGCAAATTTGAACTTAGAAGTTAGAGCTTAGAACTTAGACTAAAATCGACCAACTAAGTTCTGGAATTTATTTCGAAAGCCTTATGACCTGCACGTCCTTGATCCAGAATGTACGTGCGGAGCCGCCGAGGTTGAGCTCGAAACGGGCGAAGGGATCGCTGACTTCCGGAGTGAAGGTGATGCCAACCGACTGTCCCGTGGTATGCACATCGACGTGTTCCTGGAAACCGACGGTTTCATAAGTGGCATAAGAACCGATGCGTGCCGTAATCTGTCCTTCGATATTGGACCAGATGGTGAATACGCACTGGTACTGAACTCCCTTTATGAGGGCGACGTTTTCTTGAATCAACTGCACGCTGTAAGAGTGGTTGCCGCCTTCGTTGACTTGCACCTTCATGATGCGGTCCTTGGAACCGTTTTCGATAATGATGCTCGTGTCGGCACTTCCGCCAAACTGGTTCATCAAGATCCAGTCCGTGGTGAAGGGCGATTTGAAGTTTCCGTTAATGATCGTGTTTTCACCCTGCTTGGCGGCGATACCGTTCCAGATGTCGACGACGTACTCGGAGAGCGAATCACCGGTAGCGGATGTGTAGTCGTAACGCAATGGCTGGAAACTGGTGACGAATCTCTCGTTAAGTTTCTGCCACAGTTCGGGATTGAAATTGGAGTTGATGTAGAGTACCCCGTCGCGTCCCAGTTCGGCGCCAGAGAAGTCAACGTCCTTTATGAACTGCTTGACCCTGAATATGACGGACAGGTTCGCCTTCCCGTCGTTGATCTCGATTTGGGAGTAGTGGTAGCGGAGCAGCAGTGTCTGGAAGTTGGACAGGCTGTATTCGAACGGAACATAGGAACTGTCGATCAGGATTTTACCGCAAATGGAAGTCATGTCGTTAAGACGGAATCCGACGCCCATTTCCTTGAGGTATCCTTCTTCTTGCAGGTCGATGTCCTTGAACGGATCTTCTACGGAAGAACCTTCGGTGAACGAAATTTCTAGTTCGTCATCAGGAGTGTCTTCGTACGGCCAAAGCTGGAGCCCGAGCACCGGGTCGACGGAAACACTAATGTAGTAGCTCGAGAAGGAGCGCACCTGGGTCAGTAGCAGGGAGAAACTGTCAAGCAGGATCGGTTCATCCATGGAGACCGTCTTGGTGAGCAGTTTTGGATCAATGTCGGAATAGTCTACGGAGAAGTTTGCCGTTAGGGGAAGCGCGGGCAGCTTCTTGATGACGGTATCTTTCGGAGTCGTGTCCTTTGGCGTCGTGTCCTTCGGAGTGGTATCCTTGACGACTGTATCCCTTGCGGTTGTGTCAAGGTCGGCAATCGACGGATTTCCGATTTCGATTCCTGCCACGGTCTTGTCGTTGGAACATGCGACAAATGATACTGTCAAGGAAACGACCGTAATGGCGTAGGCGGCAATCGTGGCTATGGGCAAAAAGAATTTCATCACACTCCTCGGGTCAAAGGGAAGAGCTGGATGTTGATTTGAACAACATCTTCTGCTTCTCCTGCTTTTGCAGAGAAATCTAGTAGTTCTTTTCGCATTAGTTGTAGGTGTTTTTTCAAATTGGGAAAATCTGAGCGCTTAATTCCGAAGGTGAGCGCCGAAATGTCCCTTTCTTGGCCCGGAAGCTCCGTCAGCATATTGGCCGAGAGCTTGAGCATCTGTAAATGGTACATCTTGACCATCAGGTCTTGCACTTCGTCGTCGGTCGTAATCAGCGGGTCGCGCTGACGGTATCCGTTGGCGGTCTTGACCAACAGTCCCAGTTCCAGCAAAAGGTTTAGGGATTCGGTGACCTGGGCGGGTGTGACTAGCCCACGGAGCTTTTTGGAAATCTGGTCAGGAATAGGCCTGAAGTCCTTGAGCCCTACCATTTCGAGAATGGCGGAATGGTGCCATTCCTGGAATATGCGGAACTGAGCCTTGTCCATCTTGTGGAGCTTGGAGCGGGGGCTAGCCTTGATGAGCTGTGCGTAATAAATTTGCTTGTCGGCGTCGGTTTGCGCCTGGTTGAAGAATACGAGGCTTTCGAAATAGGCGGCACGCTGGTTTTCAAGTCCCAGGCCGTGAATCAGTTTGGTGACAGTGTTCTTGGTAATGTTGCGCTTGCCGTCGATGGCAAGCTTCAGGTGTGCGTGGCTCGAAAGCCCTGCCTTCTCGGCAAAGAACCGCAGGCTGAAAGCGGTCGAAGTCTTCTTCTTGTATTCGTAGTAATCGCGCAGGAATACCCTGTAGTTGGTATACTGCAGAATATCCGGTTCTACGAGCTTTTTATTTTCTCCATTATCCATGCTTTAAAAAATAGAAGAGTTCTTGGCTGAAAATAAAAATTTTTTTGACTTTCTCGTTTACCTTGGTAACCATCAGTAAACATCGCGGGCGAGAAGAGAATACCGCCGGTGATCCACGAATTTGCCGTTTATCAGCTCAAAATCGCGATTTACGCCTTCTTCAGTGAACCCGCAACGGGTGGCCACGGCGGCACTCTTGGTGTTGTGTACCGAAACGAGAAGTTCCAGCCGGTTGAGCTTGAGATGCTCGAAGGAAAACCGGATGATCAGCTTGACGGATTCGGTCATAAGTCCTTGCCCCGTAAAGGGTTTGGCGAGCCAGTAACTCAATGTGGCGGAATGGTTCCGTAGGTTGATTTCCATCATGATGGCGCCCGCGAATTCCCCTTCGAGGCAGTTCGGCGTGTTCTTGAAAATCAGCCAGCAACCGCCCTGGCCGAATCGTTCGTTCAGGACCCACGAACGGATGCGTTTCTTGAGGTCGAAAATGTCGGTTTCGGGAATCCAGGGGAGGTGTTCCGCTAAAAAGTCGCGGGATTTTTCGATGGTCGCGAAGATGTTTTCCGCCGCTGCCGGGCCGCTGCCGTTTTCGCGTATGCCCTTGAGGGTGACACGCTCTCCCTTGAGTGTCGTCGTCTCGAATGCCTTGGTGAAAAAGTCTTCGAAGTTTTCCATAAATGCGAATGTAGTAAATAGTAGGAAGTAGGCAGTAGGCAGTGGGCGGTGGACTGTGGGAGAAAATAAAAAACCGCCGAATCGCTTCGACGGTTTTTCAGTGCGGATGAAAGGACTTGAACCTTCATGCCCTTGCAGGCACTAGAACCTGAATCTAGCGTGTCTACCAGTTCCACCACATCCGCGTGGGTAAGCCAAATTTTGAAAAATTTCCCGATTTTGTCAAGGGTTAATTAGAAAAAAACTCTAAAATCCATTCTTTGTGCTTCTTTTGCCAGTAGCTCCAGTCGTGCTCACCTTGCGGATCGAACTTGAGGTCGCAGGCGGTTCCTACGTTCTGGCAGAATTCCTGTATCCAGGGGAGAGTCTTTTCGGAGGGGTACAGGCGGTCGGAACCGCCTTGGATAAATCTCCAGCGTCCGTTTTTGAGGGGCGCTTGCGCGGCGACTTGGGTTGCCGGTCCGAGAGCCTCGCCGTAAGAACTCATCAGAATGCGGTTCCTGATTTTTCGCTTGCCCCACATGGAATAGGCGATTACGCCAAGTGAACCGTCTGAAATACCGATGAGCGAGATTTCGGAAATGTCTTTCTTGTGGCGTTTGGAGAGACTATCAAGAGCGTCGTCAACACGTTGAATGGTGGTGGGCTCAACCCAGTGGTTTTGCTTGCAGGCCGAGGCGCTGACAACGATGTAGGTCGGGAGCATCTTGGCGATGTCGCCACCTGCCACGAGTCCTTTCCGACAGTTGTTGCTGGTCATGCCTCCGTGAAACCAAACGACCATTCCGTCAGTTGTCTTGTTGCCTGCAATCCGCCACACTCCGACAGGCATGTCGGGTGATTTGTTCCCGTCCGAAAACATGAATGAGGCGTTTTCGAGAGGGTTTCTTTGATTGACGAACAAGGTGTCGGTCGGCGCTTGCGCAATGGCCAATGCTGCGAGAAAAAGAATAACTAGAAGACATTTCATTTCATTAATTAAAATCCGATTTCTAAAATCCGAAATCCGAATTCTGAATTCCGAATTACCGTCTCTTTTTCACGATCCACAGGATAAACAGGAGGAGCGCCACCAAAGTCATCGCCAGTATGATGGAGCATCCGATAAAGGCGTAGTATACCTGGTAGTCTATCACGAGTGTGTCGAAGTCCAGTTCGCCGTCTGTCGAGGCGATGCTGTGTACGACGAATGTGTGCTCATCGATACGCGAAGCGGAAATTTCGAGAGGAACATCTCCAGCGTTGTAGGCAGCAAAGCTGTACCAGTCTGCCATGTCGTCGAGCATTTCCCTGGAGGCGTACAGGATAAAGTTGGCTTGTTCGTCTCCGTTAATCTGGAAAATGGTCTTGTCGAAAAAGGGAACGTTGCTTCCGCCGAAGACGCTCGGGATGGCTGCGTGCGAGACCGTCCCGTAAAAAAGGTCGTCTTCCTGGAGGAGGCCCTTTAGTGCTGGCCACATGTAGGAGGAGAGCCATGCCGCAAGAAAAATCAGCAGCAGGGAAAAATTCAGAAGGGCCGGTTTTCTAGAAGTAAAGAATCGCATGGGGTTTTTATTGTTTTGATCTAAAAATGAAGAAGAATGTAGAAAGCATCAGCACTAGGGTCAAAAAGTAGAATGCCATCGGAATCTTGGACTTGAGCGCCATTTCGTCTATATTCTGTTGCTGGAAAAATTGGATGAGGTCTTCGCTGTACATGACTGCCATCTCGTTGTTGAAACGACTCCAGGCGAGAGTCAGTTCCTCGTTTTCCTGAAGGAGCTCGGCAACGGCGTTCCTGGTGGAATCGGGGAGTGCGCCGTAGAGGCTGTCCCCGTGACCGGCGATGCCGACCATATAACCCGCACGGGCGGAATCCAATATATCGCGGAGCGGAATTTGGATGCTTGCTGGAAGTTGCGAGGCTTGGTTGTCGATCTGTTGCAGGTCCTCTAGCCAGAGGGCCCGGCTTGCGGCGTAACGGCGCATGCTCGAAACCTTGGCGAGGACTTCCCGCTCGAAGCGCTCAACAGTGGAATGCGGTGGTGCCTTGATCCCGATTCCGCGGATTTCGTCCATTTCACGGGAGAAAGCGACTGCAATCTCGCGAAGATTCATCGTTTGGGCCAGAACAAAGACGGTGTCGATTCCGAATCCGATGCGCACGCGTTCCATGCCGCGCATGGCGTACGATTCCTGCAACTGGTAGTCCGACAGCGTCTTGATGTAGCGGGAATACATAATAATCTGCGGCTTTTGCGAAAAATAGAACAGGATGGTGAGTCCTACGGCAACCGCCAAAACCACCCACGCCCAGGGGGAGCGGATTCTTGCGTTAAAGGTATCGGCAATCGATTTATTCTTTAACTCCAGCACAATTAGAAATTACCTTTTTTCTACTTTACTTGGTATGCGTACAATTCGTTTTTTGCCATTTTTAGGCCTAATTGCCCCCTTTTTGCAACTTGTTTTGGGGTGCACCATCGAACGGGCCGAGGAAAAGGTGCTTGCTGAGCATGCGAACGGGGCTAAAAAGACCTCGATTTGGGTATACCCCGATGGAGAAATCCTAAAAAGAAACGAATGGTATACCGACGGCATCAAGGAACTGGAAATCCCCTATAAGGACGGTGTGCCGCATGGAGACTTTAAGCGTTGGACTGGTTTTGGCGACGTGGCCCTGCTTGGACACTATAAGAAAGGTCTCAAGGACGGCAAGTGGACGGCGCTCTTTAGCGACAAGAAGGTTGAGGCGTATCTTTATTACGAAAACGACCATCCGGTGGGTGACTGGGAAGGTTGGCATTTTAACCGGGAGCGTTCTTTCGAAGAGCATTACAACGATGACGGCCTGGCGGTAGGAATCTGGAAAAAGTGGTACGGCAACGGAGCCCTGCAACAAGAAGGAAATTGCCACGCCAAGTGGGATCCCAAGCGTGAAATTGTTTCTGCTCCGGCGGGGCGTGCTAAAGTAAAAGGGAAAAATGCCGCGGATCCTGATTCAAGCTACTTGAGGCGTTATACGAAAGATTGTCATTTGCTTGAAGAATTTACTTGCAAAAATGGACGGCTGGACGGTCCATTCTCGTTGTATTATGAGAGTTATGGCGAAACGATTGATTCGGCGAATTGCGGTACCGGGCGCATCCGTGTACAGGGCGTGCTGGGCAAGGGTGCGACCGGCAAGGACAGTGCGCTTATCGGAACGGTGACGTACTTTAGGGCCGATGGCACTCCCATGAAACAGGAGCATTGGAATAAGGACGGCAAACGAGATTCTGTGTGGCGTTGGTTCGATGAACGAGGCAACCTGGTTCGTGAGTGCGACTTGCGTGTGTCGGGAGTGGTCTATGGTGCCTGTGAAGGCGACATGTCCAAGTTCTGCGCCGAGACATCGTATGTGGGCGAAATCGGTAGTGTGCTTGACAGCAGTAATCTTGCACAGAGTGTGAATTTTGAACAAAGTATTGGAAAGTACCCGGCGACTATACGCTACATAAAACCGGGACGTTTGCTGCTCTACGAGGAATATTGGAAAAACGGACAAATCGCAGAAAGCCGCAGCTTTTTCCCGGACAGTATGGGCGGCAAACTGGCGAGCGAATGTTTCTGGAATGTGGACCCGAAAGACGGCTTGTCAAAACGTAATGGAATCATGCGTAACTGGTACAAGAGCGGTGTGCTCCGCGACAGCCTCACTTTCGTAAATGGCGAACGCGTGGGTGAACAGTTCAGTTACGACAGCACTGGTAAGCTCACGATTCATAAGACAGAGGCCGGCAAGAACCGGCCCGTGATTATGCATTTGCTGGGAGAGCAAGCTCCCTAAATATGTAGGGTCCCTGAGCTCGGTTGGTGAGCCTGCCGAACCATGCCGAAGGGCTATCGGTACATGTAACTTGCGCCCTTGATGTTCAAGTCGTCTTTTGCGTAAATTGCGGCCTTGGCCGTATCCTGCTTGCCGTTGACCGTTGTGAACAAATGATTCCCGTTGCCATCTTCCACCACGTTCGTGGTGCTCTTGACCAAGTGAATCACCGTCTTGTCAGCGTTCTTCACGAGGATAGGGAAATTGGAACTTTTCAGGGTGGCGTTGTAGAGGTAAATGCCGGTGTTGCCTTCGTTGTCGGTCCCCGGAGTGTTCACGACCACCTGGAAGTCGGTGGATTCACCGGTTACATAGTAGGCGCCTGGGCAGGTAATCGTTGCACTCTTGTCTGCAACTTCGACACAGCCGTTATAGTTTTCGACCATGGACGATGTGCCGGAAAGGTTCAAGAGAATTCGCGTGCCGTTCAAGGTGCGTCATCATTGTCGTTGTCGTCGTCGCCGGATTCGTTGCCTGGATTTGGGTTGGGAGGGTTGCCTAGGATAGCGCTGCTGGAACTGAAAATGTCGTTGCCGCCTAGCTCATCGCCGAAAAATTCGTTGCCCGTGGGGCTTTCGGCAGAGATTGGTGCTTCTCCGTTGGGAACAGCATTTGTAGTATTGTCTTCGAAACAGGTCGTTAAGCTCAATGTTACGGATGCCGCAATTACAGGCGACTTCAGCATTTTCATATAGTGCTCCCTTTTTCTTGTAATATAGCCCCTATCCCTGAAACGGGCAATGTTTTAATAATAGATTCCGTTGCAGTCAAAAACAACGTTGGAAAAAAACTTTTTGTGTAAGAGGTGTGTAAGGTAAATTCTGGCGAAATAACTACATTATTAGGGCTAAAATTTAGATTCTGGAGAAAATAATGCGTCGAAAAGACCGTGAAGTTTTAGGCGACGAAAACATCGCGAAGATTATCGAACAGTGTACGACCTGCCATGTCGCGATGATAGACGATGTAAATGTGGGTATGCCCTACGTGATTCCGATGTCATTCGGGTATAGTTTGATGGATGGTGTCCTGGAATTGTATTTCCACTGTGCGCATGTCGGCAAGAAGCTCGACTGCATACTCAAGAATCCGAACGTGGCGTTCAGCATGTGCGTCGAGAACCGCATCGAAATTCACGAAGATGATTATTGCTGGAGCGGACGCTTCTATGCAAGCGTCGTCG
>SAMEA3663015__coassemble_470_pt1 | contig 15776 bp, 12 predicted proteins | sample SAMEA3663015__metabat2_low_PE_034 | metagenome-assembled genome bin SAMEA3663015 (sample SAMEA3663015) | pig gut metagenome | biome: pig gut; feature: pig-associated habitat; material: faeces | place: France | collected 2012 | reverse complement strand
ATCTACATTCTCCTTGAAAGCCGCGATGGAGACAAGAACATCAACCGAGGTTCCTACGATATCAACAAGCTCTTCGCAAGCACCTGGTACCGTTCTACCACCGATGACAACACCGGCCGCGAAAACCCGGACGTTGTCAGCATTTCGGACAAGGACGAAAATGGCATGCGGACCCTGCGCCTCAAGTTCCGCTACGGCACGCCACTCGAAAATTCCCCTATCGAAAATTCCTCCACTTTCGCCACCTCGCTACAGTCCTCGAATAAGTCAGCCATCGACAATTCGCTGATTCAAGGTGATGGGAATGAATCCGTCACCCATATCCGCGTCGTTTTCGCCTCGAGCGCCGACGGAAACCATTATAAGGGTGTGAAGAACGCGACTTTGATTATTGACGACCTGAAACTTATCTACTAGCACTTTCTATATTTACTCCTATGACCGCAGAAGAACTTTACAATCGTCTCAAGACCATTCAACCAGGCGCCGTGCTTTGCACCTATTCTATGGAAAAGTGCGAACAAATGCTCCCGCTCATCAAAGAAATCAACGAACTCAAGAAGGAGCGCGACGCCGTGATTCTCGCTCACAGTTATGTGGCCCCCGAAATCATCCTGGGCGTTGCCGACTACGACGGCGACAGTTTCAAGCTGAGTCAGGACGCCACCAAGGTGAGCGCGAAGACGATTGTGTTCTCAGCCGTGCGCTTTATGGGCGAAACCGCCAAGATCTTGAACCCGACCAAGGACGTGCTCATTCCGGGCCCGCTTACGGGTTGCAGCCTCGCCGACTCCATTACCGGCGCCGAGGTCAAGGCACTCCGCGAAAAGTACCCCGACCACACCTTCGTGTGCTACATCAACACCACCGCCGACGTGAAAGCGAACTGCGACGTGTGCGTCACCAGCAGCAACGTGATGAAGATTGTCTCTAGTCTCGAAAACGACAAGATCGTGTTCGTGCCGGATGGCCTCATGGGCCAGAACCTGATTGACGAGATGCAGAAGCGCGGCATCAAGAAAGAAATCGTGCTCCACAGCGGCTGCTGCTACGTTCACGAGACCTACGATTCCGAGCTCATCAACTTTTTCCGCAGTCAGAATCCGGGCCTCAAGGTGGTGAGCCACCCCGAATGCCACCCGGGCGTCGCCCTCCTCAGCGACTACGTGGGCAGCACCGGCCAGATGGTGAGCTACATCAAGGAACAGCCCGAAGGTACGCCGTTCCTGCTCCTGACCGAATGCGGCCTGAACGCTCGCATGCAGTACGAATTTCCGAACAAGACCTTCATTGGCAGCTGCAGCATGTGCAAGTACATGAAGTCGAACTCGCTCGAAAACATTCTGGAAACGCTCCGTCATCCGGAAAAGGCACAGCGCGTGGAACTTGACGAAGCGACCCGCGTTGCCGCCAAGAAATGCATCGACGCCATGTTCTACTACGCTGCAAAATAAAATTTGGGATTCAGATTTCAGAAATAAAAAATATTCGAACTCCGAATTCCGAAATCTGAATTAATAAGAGGAAACAATGAAGTTTAAAATCATCACTTTGGTCCTTTGCCTTCTGGCAGGGTTAACCTTCGCTGAAGAGTACTACTGGCCTCGCACATATTACGTTAGCGCGGGCTTTGGCGCCCAAGTTTCCAAGGGTGATTTCAACGAGCGTGCCATCTCCGGAACGGATTCCGCAGGAGTCAAGGGATACATACACCCGCCTGCACTCGAATTCGTCGCGACCCCAGACCTGATGGTAGGCGTCAACCTGGGAGCATTCTCGCTCGGTCTCGGTTTTCAGTATTGGACATCCGAACAGGTCTTGGCTGGGTTTCCCGACGAATCTTATAGACAGGACACACGAATCTGGCGAGCAGGCCTCGAAGTTACATACAACTTATTCTGGCCTGATTTTTTCCAGATTGGCCTCGGCCTCGGCTACTCCTACTCTAGCGTAAAGTCCGAAAACGCCGCCTTGTTCGGTACCGACGTTTACGACGCGGAGTTTATGGGATCTGCGGTGGCCTTTATCGCAAACGTCCATTACTACATTACTGAAAATATTGCCATGGTACCCGCACTCAAGTTTTACGAGAGTTGGTTCAAGAACGTGCATTGCTCCCGTATAGACAATAATGATCTGGATCCGTACCTGTGGCAAACCTTCGTTCTCGCCACCGTATCGATTCAATACCAGTTCTAGGCTCCTTAAATTTTTCTAAATTTGGCGCGGTATGAAAAAATCCGCCCTTTTTGCATTTCTTATTCTTGGACTTGGCTCCGCATTCGCAACCGACGAAGACGGCTGGGCCTCCACCTACGAATCCCTCTCGGCATTCCAGAAAAGTCCCGTTTCTAAAGACGGTTCTTTAAACCCCTATGCCAACCGTCCCGGTTACGTCAAGCCCATTATCGACAACCTGGGCAATGTGCTCAACAGCAACTGGTATGTGAGCGCCTCGGTTCCGCAAAGTTTCACCTTCGAAGCGGGCCTCCCCATTTCAATCATTTCTATTGGTGATGACGACCGGAATTACACCGAGAATGCGGAATTCCTCGGTCAGTCCATTGCCTACGAAACGCCGACCATTTTCGGTGATCACCGCGACATGACCCAGGCTGACGACGGAAGAATTTACGGCAACAAGACGCTGAACGGCCTGGGCGTATTTACCTACCCCTACATCCAGCTAGGCGCAAGTTTCTACCATGCCCGCGTAGTGTTCCGCGGAATGTTTCTGCCATCCATTAGCGAACTCCGCAAATTTAACCTGTTCGGTTTCGGCCTGCAGTACAGTTTCGGCCATTTTTTCCAGTACATGTTGCCTCCCGCTGTCCAGCCGCTTGACGTGAGCATCGTCTTCGGTTACAACACCAGCGGCATCGGCTACCGTCCCGAGGACTACGAAGGCGAACTCAATCTCGATGTTTCGACGACAAATTTCGCAATCGTCATTGGCTACAAGCCCGTCAGCTTTATCGAAGTCATGATGTCCCTCGGATACCAGAGCGCCGAAATGAAATCTTCGGGACATCTGCGTGGCGCCGCCACCATCGATCCCGGCATTACCGTCGAAGGCAACAACGGATTCCGTTTCGGTCTGGAAGTTGCATTCCAGTTGGGCAAGTCCTTCCACCCCGTTGTCGGTTTCGATTACGCCGGCAAGAGCAGCTTCACGACCAACGTTCTCTACTTCAAGCAACAATTCGGCGAAGACAAAACCCCCGACGAAATTGCCAAGGAAAAAGGTTTCGTGCGCGGAGCAAAGAAGGCCGAGCAAACAACGGAAAGTTCCGAGCAGTCAAATGAGACTCCCGCAGAAACCAACGACGCTCAACTAGAAGAAACCGAGGAAGCCCCTGCCGTAGACGAGGTTTCTTCCGAAGAGACCTCTACCGAAGACTCTTTTAACGAGGAATAAAAACTTCCTACTGTCTACTTTTAACTATAACAAAGAAGGCATAACATGATTACATTCCTGATCGGTATCGCGATTCTTATCGGCGGATACTTTACCTACGGAAAATTCGTTGAACGTGTCTTCGGCCCCGATGACCGCAAGACTCCCGCCCTCGAAAACCCGGATGGCGTTGACCGCGTGGTACTTCCCCACTGGAAAAACATGCTCATCCAGCTTTTGAACATTGCAGGCATCGGTCCTGTGATTGGCGTGATTCTTGGCATCAAGTTCGGCGCCATCGTGTTCATTCTGCTCCCGCTCGGAAACGTGCTCGGCGGAGCTGTTCACGACTATTTTAGCGGCATGGTCAGCATCCGCAACAACGGTATGAACGTACCGGCGCTTTCGCGCAAGTTCCTGGGCAAGGGTCCCTCAAAGGTGGTCATGAGCTTGATTGCCATCGCGCTGATTCTTGTAGGCGCCGTTTTCACCAACACGCCTGCCGCCCTCATCAACACCCCGATTCTCGTCGGAAGCCACGTATCGCCCACACTTTTCTGGATTGCGGTCGCCTGCATTTTTGCCTACTACTTTATAAGCACCTTCTTCCCTATTGACAAAATCATCGGTCGAATCTACCCGATTTTCGGCGGACTTTTAATCCTTGCCTCCCTAGGCATTTTGATTGGCATCGCCCCTCAGCTGAATGTTCTCGACGAATTCTCGCTTTCTGACATCGCCTCGAATTTCAACAAGCATCCGACCCACCAGCCCATTATTCCGATGCTGTTCGTAACCATTGCCTGCGGTATCATTAGCGGATTCCACAGCACCCAGAGCCCCATTGTCGCCCGCACCGAAGTCACTGAAAAGACTGGTCGTCAGACATTCTACGGCATGATGATTATCGAAGGCCTGATTGGCATGATTTGGGCCGCCGGCGGCATGTTCATTTATCACCAGATGCCGGAACTCATTACCGGGGCTTCGGGCGTCAAGATCTTGAGCGAACTCGTTCACACGGTGATTCCGTTTGCCCCCGTTTCGATTCTTGTGGTGGTGGGCGTCATCATTCTTGCAATCACCAGCGGTGACACGAGTCTTAGGAGCCTCCGCCTCACCATTGCAGAACTCACGGGACTCGAACAGACCTCCGTACGCAACCGCTTGATTCTCACCATTCCCATGTTCGCCATTTGCGCCCTTATCATTCTGTGGAGCAACATGAACAAGGACGGATTCAATATCTTGTGGAACTACTTTAGCTGGGCAAACCAGCTGATGGCCGTATGCAGCCTATGCGTTACTGTTGTTTACCTGCGCAGCAAGAAGAAGAATTTCTGGATAGCGCTTCTCCCCTGCATGTTCATGGCATTCATTACCTTTGATTACATCCTGTGGGTAAGCCCCGAAAACTTAAAGGGTGCTCCCCTCGGTTTCGGTCTCGACTACAAGACCGCCCTGGTGATAGCAATCCATGATGCCGTTATTCTCGGATTCTTACTCTGCACTCGCGGAAAAGTTCTTTCTCAAATGGAAAATTACGACGCCGACCACTGGGACAAAAAGCGCGACCTCGGTAAAACGAATCTGGAACCTTCCCCACTCAATACCACTCGCCCCTAATTTCTCAAGTTATGAATTATGGCAACATTCTTAATCGGCATCGCAATCCTTGCTGTGGGTACTTCACTTACGGGAAATTCGTTGAGAGGGTCTTTGAGCCAGAAAACCGAAAGCCACCCGCTCTTGAGCATCCGGATGGGGTTGACCGCGTTGCACGACCCCATTGGAAAGACATACTCATCCAACCTCTGAACATTGCCGGTGTCGGGCCTGTAATAGTTTACCCGTTTTTCGGTGGACTATTAGTTATCGCCTCTATTGCCATATTGGTAGGCATTGCCTCGCAGTTGAACAATCTCGATGAATTTTCACTTTCCGACATCACCTCAAACTTTACCAAGCATCCGGCACATCAGTCCATTCTTCCGATGCTGTTCGTAACCATCGTTTGCGCAGGTACTCTCGCGTTCCTACTCCTCAAACGCGGCAAATCACTTTCGCAGCTCAAGGGCTACGACGCTGACCGCTGGGACGAAAACAGTACGCAAGGCCCAAACAGCCCTGAAACCCACCACTCAAACACAACTCGTCCTAATACGTGATTCTCGAAGGTTCCGTCAAGTCTATCACCTTTCACAGCCCGCAGAACGGCTTCACTGTGCTGCGGCTTATTGATAGTAGTACCAAGAAGGTGGTGGTCGTTACGGGCACCTTGCCCGAGCTTTCCGTAGGCGAAAACCTACGTTTTGATGGCGACTGGGGACGTCATCCTAAATTCGGCGAGCAGTTTCAGGCAAAGCATTTCGAAATCGTCGAAACGCAAAACAACAATCTAGAAGCCTACCTCGGCAGCGGTCTTTTCCCAGGGATAGGCCCTAAGACTGCAAAAGCAATCGTCGAAACTTTCGGCGACGAACTTCGCGATATTCTGGACTACGAGCCGGACCGTTTCCGTGCCAAGAAAATCAAGGGGCTTTCGGCCGCGAAGGTTGAACAGTTCCTTGCGAGTTGGCAAGAAAACCGCCACAGCCGCGAAACCTTATTGTTCCTGTACAATCACGACATCACGGGCTCCGTCGCAAAAAAGCTGTGGATGAAATTCGGGCAGGACACCATCAGCAAAATCCGAGAGAACCCCTACATTCTCTGCGAAGAAATCTGGGGAATCGGATTCCTGAAGGCCGACGAAATCGCGATGAAGGTGGGCGTTCCTAAAGACAGCCCTATGCGCCTGCAAGAGGCAATCCTTTACTCGCTACAGGAAGCTTCGCTTTCAGACGGACACTGCTATTTGCCGAGCAACGATTTAATCGGCCGCACGCTCAAGAATTTGCGCATCGATGTCACCGACGACGACGCGATTCAAAATCTATTGGATCAGTTCAAGCGCATTTGCGAAGCGGGCCGCATCAAGCGCCACGGCGAAGACTGCTTTTTCCCGCCGCTGGACAACGCGGAGCAGAAAATCGCAGACATCATCAAGGCGCGCCTCGGCGAAAATGAACTGCCGACTTACGGTTTCGAGCGCGAACTCGTGGACTGGGAACGCGAACATAAATTCAGCTTTCACCCGGTGCAGCGCGAAGCCATTCGCCTCGCTACCGCCCACAAAATCTGCATCATCACCGGCGGCCCAGGCACCGGCAAGACGACGATTCTCAAGGGAATCCTTCACCTGGCCCGCAAAATGGGCGAAAACATTCTGCTCGCCGCCCCGACAGGCCGCGCGGCCAAGCGCATGGGCGACTGCTGCGGCGAAAAGGCCTACACCATTCACCGCCTGCTCGATGTCGACCCCGTCACCAAGAAATTCAACAAGAACGAATTCAACAAGCTTGACTGCAACTTGCTGATTGTCGACGAATTCAGTATGGTGGACACCTGGCTTGCCGCCTCGCTCCTGGACGCCGTTCCCGAAACCGCCCGCATCGTCTTTGTAGGCGATGCCGACCAGCTTCCGAGCGTGGGACCGGGAAACGTGCTCAACGATCTGCTGCAATGTCCGCGCATTCCAAGTGTCCGCCTGCAGCACATCTTTAGGCAAAGCGGCGGCAACGACATCGCCGACAAGGCCGCCCGCATCAATCAGGGCATTACGCCGTCGCCCATCGAAGGCCCAAACTTCCACTTTGTCCCGTTCGAAACGCCCGAAGAAGCCAAGCTCCACTTACAGCGACTCATCGCAAGCGGCGTCAAAAGCAAAATTGACATCGACCTTAAATCCGACTTGCAGATTCTTGTTCCCATGCGCAAAGGTCCGCTCGGCATCATCGAGCTGAACCCCTTCTTGCAAAACCTGCTGAACCCGGGCGTTCCGCGCCACAAGATGGTCGGCATCGAATGGAGCGTCGGCGACCGCGTCATGCAAATCAAGAACAATTACGACAAGAACGTCTTTAACGGCGACGTCGGAATCGTCTACAGCATCTACAAAGAAAAACGCAACATCGCCGTCTTCTTCGACGAAAAACTCATCACCTACCAAGATGACGAACTCGACGAACTGCAGCTGGCCTACGCCTGCACCATCCACAAGAGCCAGGGCAGCGAATACCCCGCCGTCATCGTGATTCTCGACTCCAGCCACTACGTGATGCTCCAGCGGAACCTGCTTTATACGGCCATCACCCGCGCGAAAGGACACGTGTGGATACTTTCGGCCCCCGGCGCCTTCCACCAGGCAGTCCGCAACAACCGCAGCACCCGCCGCTACACGCGCCTTAAGGAACGACTAAATTAATTCAGAATTCGGAGTTCAGAATTCGAAATAAAAAAATCCTGCAACAAAAAGCTGCAGGATTCAAGAATCTTAACTAAAGTAGGCTTCGCAACATTTCAGTTCAAGATTCTTTCGTCTCTCGTCTGTAGGGCGAAGCCCGTTCTTTCGTCTAATTACAGTTCCACCACTTCAGTCCAGCCGAACGGGTCTTCCGCTTCGCCGAACTGGATAGCGGTGTACTTCGTGAAGAGTTCCGTGCAGACCGGGCCCGGATTCTTGCCGTCACCGTAGGTGAATTCCTTGCCGGCAACCGGATCCACGATCTTCTTGATCGGGGTAATCACGGCGGCGGTACCGCATTCGGCGGTTTCGGAGAATTCAGCGAGTTCTTCGAACGGGACCTGGCGGCGTTCCACGGTATAACCGAGGTATTCAGCCAGCTGCTGCAAACTCTTGTTCGTAATGGACGGCAAAATGGATTCGGACTTCGGGGTCACGTAGGTCTTGCCCTTGATGCCGAAGAAGTTTGCCGGACCGCATTCGTCGATGTACTTCTTTTCCTTTGCATCGAGGTAAATGGTGCTGGAGTAACCGAGCTTCTTGGCTTCTGCAAGGGACTGGAGGCTAGCAGCATAGTTACCGCCGACCTTCACCGTACCCGTACCCTGCGGAGCGGCGCGGTCATAGTTACGGCTGATCATCATGTCCACCGGCTTGAACCCGTCCTTGAAGTACGGACCGACCGGAGTCACGAACATCATGAGCAGGTATTCGTCGGAGGGTTTCACGCCCACTTCCGGGCTCATACCGATGAGGAGCGGACGGATGTAGAGCGTTGCACCGTAGCCATACGGCGGAACAAAGCGCTTGTTGGCCTTCACCACGGCGTGAACCATTTCGCGGAACAATTCAACAGGCGGCACTGCCATGAGCACGCGGTTAGCGGTGTTCTGCATACGCTTGGCGTTTTCGTCGACGCGGAAAACACGGACCTTGCCGTCCTTGCCCGTGTAAGCCTTGAGGCCTTCAAAACCTTCCTGGCCGTAATGCAAGCAAGTCGCGGCCATATGGATGCTAATGTCCTTGGAAGAAGAAAGTTCGACCTTGCCCCACTGACCATTGCGGTAGTAGCAGCGGACATTGTAATCGGTATCGTAATAACCGAAGGGGAGCGTCTTCCAATCGACAGTATTCAAATCAACTTGCATATTATTAACCTTTTTTGCAGTTTGTGCATTTTTAAAGGTATCGTTCGGTACCGAAAGAAAAATACAATTATCAAAGCCGTTTTGGCTCGCGCCGAATCAAAAAAAAGAGAAAAAGAGATACCTTTTACTATATTTTACAACATGGTACAAGAGAACGTCAATCCGGCAATCGGCTCGATTCTGGATGAACAGAAGCTTAAGAACATTGTCTACCCGGCAAAGCTTTTCAGAGCTCGCCTGAATGAAGAATTTCTGCGAGCAAACCGCACTCGCAAGCCCTTCCTGTATATCAAGATTTATGCCCATCAGTACGACTTTTTCGGCTGGGGCAGCCCCGACAAGACCGTCGAGAATACCTGGCGTATCAGTATTCTCACCATGTTCTCGCACCTGCGCTTTATCGACGTCCTCGGTTTCCTGTCCGACGGAAGCGGTCTCGGAATCATCCTCCTGAATTCCGACCTTTCGACTCTTGAATCCATCCGCAAAGAAATCCTGCATAAGCTCAATGACGCGGGTCTCATCCAGACACTCCGCATCAAGCCCAAGCGCCCCATTTTCGAAGCGTATGTCTACACCGGTCTCCAGGAAAAAGACAACCTGGAGCTCGCCGACAAAATCAAGGATTTCAACAGCACGAATGGCAGCTTTTTCTCGCTTTCTCGCCTGAACCTGGATCACATCTGGGAACACCCGCACACAATCCGTTTTCGTCACATCATCAAGCGCTTCGTAGACATCACCTGCACAAGCGTTGCGATTCTCCTTTGTTCGCCCCTTCTGCTGTTCTGCGCCTTGGCGGTCAAGATCAGCGACCCGAAGGGGCCCGTCATCTTCAAGCAGACTCGCGTCGGCAAGAACGGCAAGCTGTTCACCATGTACAAGTTCCGCAGCATGTACGTGGACGCCGAAGAACGCAAGAAGGAACTCATGGCCCAGAACGAAACGGGCGGAAAAACCTTCAAGATGAAAAACGACCCACGAATCTATCCGTTCGGTCACGTGCTCCGCAAGTTCAGCCTCGACGAACTTCCGCAGTTCTTCAACATCATCAAGGGCGACATGTCCATCGTGGGTCCGCGTCCTCCGATTCCTTCCGAAGTGGCGGAATACGAACCGTGGCACCGCATGCGCCTTTCCGTGACGCCGGGCCTTACCTGCATCTGGCAGGTGAGCGGTCGCAGCAATATCAGTTTCGAAGGCCAGATGCGTCTGGACAACGACTACATCAAGCGCAACGGCAAGCTGAGCGACGATTTCTCCCTGATCCTGAAGACCTTCAAGGTCGTATTCAAGGGCGAAGGCGCTTACTAGCCTCTAAAACAAATCATCTATTTTCGTATTGGCAAGCAAGCGGTTATAGATAATCCGCTTGCCTTTCGTGCCGTCGGAGGCGCACACGTGATCCGTGGGCGGTTTCAAAACAGATGTCACCAAATGGGCAGCAACGGTTTCTGCATGCACCGGACGCACATACGCCGGAATCCATTCAGGGTGGGCCCCGATGGTTTTCTGCAACAGTTCCTCGCCAAAACGACGGTCCTTGTGTTTCCCAAGCAGAAGTGACGGGCGCACCAGCGTCAGCGTTTCAAAGCCTATCATATCGAGGCCTTCTTCCAGCTGCCCCTTGAGTCGGTTATAAAAATAAGGCGAATGACTGTCGGCGCCCATGGCGCTTACGCACAGGAAGTTTTTCACCCCCGCCTTTTTGGCAATAGCGGAAAGTTTTAGGGGAAGCCTCAAGTCTATTTTTTCTTGGGCAGCCTTGCTTCCCGCCTGCTTGCGAGTGGTTCCAAGGCAACACACCACCGCATCGCAGCCGACAAACCCCGCATAGAAAAACAGTCGCATTGCATCATCATCTTGTTCAAAATCAACTTGTTTAAAGTCCAATTTTGATGCCCCTTCAAGAATTCCAAGATCATTCAAATCAGGAACATTCCTTACAGGACAAAAAACGCGCACCACTTGCGGGAGGCGCGCGAGCAATTTCAAGACATTCTTTCCGACAAGACCGGTCGAGCCAAGAACTGCAACTTTCATATTACCGCTTTATTCAGCAGGATCAACAACGGTCGTCGTAGAATCGATCCTGACAACCACTTTCTTCTGCGTCATGTAGCCGATATCGGTTCCACGGACAGGATAAAGTTCCACCTGGTTTTCTGCATTCAGCACAACGGCGACACCGGTCAGATAATTCACCCAGCGGCCGCTCCTGTAAAAATTCACGTCCACTTCCCTGTTGCTCGCATAGACAACCAGCGGTTCCAACAGGACATCGTGAGAAACCAAGATGCTGACGCGTTTCCACTTCGGCATGTTCGCAACGATATTTTCCATCACGAATTGGTTTCCCCTTTCAAAAAGATCGTAAAAATGCAACGCGACCTGGTCCGCATAGTAGTCTTCGCCATACGCATAGACCGAGATAATTTTCCAGCCGCCACCTTTCTTCTTTGCAAAGGCATCCATGCTATCCGAAGAAACCGTCAAGAAGTAGCTTCCGTTCAGCAGTTCCGCCTGAGTTTCCGTGACATTGGCCGTTTCGCCGCGGCCCTTCGCAATATTGTTGCAGGTTTCGCGGGTACGGATAAAGTCTGTCGAAGCGTAGTAGAAGGACTCGTCGCCACCGGAGAGTTTTTCGCCAACAGCCAAGGCCTGCGCAACCCCCACTTCGGTCAGCTGAGACTCCTGGCCCAGTCCCGATTCGCGTTCTGCATGGCGCAGCACATAGGCGATTCTGTAGGTTTCAGGAGCAGCCTTGTAGATATCGCCCACATCGTAGAAACCGTTTGTATCAGGAATTACAGATAAAGTTTTAGCAGCGGCAAATGTGGCAGTAATCGGCGGAACATCACCACCCTGATCGGTTGCAGAAGATACTCCTTCGCCAGAGTTTCCTCCATTGTCCGGCGCCGAAGCCGAGGAGGCTGGAGGAACTTCAGTATTACAAGACGGGGATGTCGGATCTTGAAGGCAGGCATCAGAAACGGCCGCATCCGAACTATTAGCCACAGCAGCCGACGAGGCGGGATTCGTGATTTCGGGCTTTGTCGGAGTAGACGAATCATCGCCACAACCGGCAATCACAGCCGTAATGCAAGCAGCGCAAACCATAGGAAAAGCGCGGGCAACCAGTTTCTTAACGTTCATAAAAGTTTCCTCTAAATTACTATTCAATGTTAATTTAATTATTTATGTCAACACAGGTTATTTAAGAAACATTTTTTGGGCACATCCCGCACAGAACCCGTAAAAAATTCTAAACTTATATCGAAAAATTTTAACCCTAAACCCATAGGACCCTCTTATGGCAAAATCATTCAAGAAAGCAGAAGAAGTTTCCGTACTCGGTACCGATGCGGAATCGTTCCGCAAAGCATTTACCGACCACATCCACCACACGCTCGCCCGTAACAGCGCGACCGTGACCGACCACGAAAAGTTCCTCGCGGTTGCATACGCTGTACGCGACCGCCTCGTGGACCGCTGGATCAAGACCCAGGAAACCTACTACCAGAAAGACGTGAAGCGCGTCTACTATCTGTCCCTCGAATTTTTGATTGGCCGTACCCTCGGCAACTCCGTTCTGAACCTTGACGTCGAAAGCGCCGTGACCGAAGCTCTTGACGAACTCGGCATGACTCTCGAAGAACTCCGCGAACAGGAAGTCGACGCCGGCCTCGGTAACGGAGGTCTCGGCCGCCTCGCCGCCTGCTTCCTCGACTCCATGGCTACGCTCGAACTCCCGGCCACCGGTATGGGCATCCGCTACGAATACGGTATGTTCAGCCAGAAGATCGTGAACGGCGAACAGGAAGAACAGCCGGATAACTGGCTGCGCCTTACCAACCCGTGGGAAATCGCCCGTCCGTCGAACGAAGTCAAAGTTCCGATGTACGGCTACGTCGTGAGCTGGATGGACGAAAAGGGCAGACTCCGCAACCGTTGGGAAACCAAGGACTACGTGCTCGCCCTCCCCTACGACACTCCGATTCCGGGTTACAAGAACAACACCGTGAACAACCTGCGCCTCTGGAGCGCGAAGTCCACCGACGACTTCGGCCTCAGCTACTTCAACAACGGTGACTACATCGCCGCCGTGCAGGACATGGAACTTTCCGAAACCATTTCCAAGGTGCTCTACCCGAACGACGCTTCCATGAACGGTAAGGAACTGCGCCTCAAGCAGCAGTACTTCCTCTGCTCTGCATCGCTCCAGGATATCATCCGCCGCTTCAAGAAGCTCCATGAAGGCGAATGGAAGGTATTCCCCGAAAAGGTCGCCATCCAGTTAAACGACACACACCCGGCAATCTCTATCGCCGAAATGATGCGCATCTTGCTCGACGAAGAAAACTTGGAATGGGACGAAGCTTGGGAAATCGTTACCAAGACCTTTGCTTACACCAACCACACCTTGATGCCGGAAGCTCTTGAAAAGTGGCCCGTCAGCCTCTTCGAAAAGCTCCTCCCCCGTCACCTCCAGATCATTTACGAAATCAACGCTCGCTTCCTGCGTCAGGTGTCCCTCAAGTGGCCCGGCGACAACGCTCGCCTCGCCCGCATGAGCCTCATCGAAGAAGGCGGTTGCAAGATGGTCCGCATGGCGTACCTCTCCATCGTGGGTTCGTTCGCCGTGAACGGTGTGGCAGCACTCCACTCCGACCTCTTGAAGACCACGCTCTTCAAGGACTTCTACGAACTGTGGCCTGAAAAGTTCAACAACAAGACGAACGGCGTGACGCCGCGTCGCTGGGTTCGCAAGGCTAACCCGGCTATGTCCGAACTCATCAGCTCCAAGATCGGCGAAGGCTGGGTCAAGGACCTCGACGAACTCAAGAAGCTCGAAAAGTTTGCGAAGGACGCCAAGTTCCAGAAGGAATTCATGGCCGTCAAGAAGCAGAACAAGGAACGCCTCGCCAAGTACCTCAAGGCAACGCAAGGCGTGGATGTTGACGTGAACACGTTCTTCGATGTGCAGGTCAAGCGTATCCACGAATACAAGCGCCAGCTCCTGAACATTCTGCACGCCATTCACCTGTACATCCAGCTGAAGGACGGCAAGGAAATCATGCCGCGTACCATCATGATCGGAGGTAAGTCCGCTCCGGGTTACTGGATGGCCAAGCAGATTATTCGCCTAGCCAACGCTGTCGCCGCCATCATCGACGCAGACCCGGTTTGCAAGGGCAAGCTCAAGATGGTGTTCCTCGAGAACTACCGCGTGTCTTTCGCCGAAAAGATCATTCCGGCCGCAGACCTCTCCGAACAGATTTCCACCGCCGGTACCGAAGCTTCCGGTACCGGTAACATGAAGTTCGCCCTCAACGGCGCACTCACCATCGGTACGCTCGACGGTGCCAATGTGGAAATGAAGGAAGAAGTGGGCGACGAAAACATCTTCATCTTCGGCCTCACCGTGGAAGAAGTGACCGACTTGCTCGCCAAGGGTTACCGTCCGCGCGACTTCTACGAACACGACGACGATCTGCGCCGCGTGATCGACCTGATCGCTTCCGGATTCTTCAGTCCCGATCGTCCGGACCTGTTCAAGCACATTGCCGACAAGCTCCTCACCAACGACAACTACCTGCTCTGCGCAGACTTCCGCAGCTACGTGGACATGCAGAAGAAGGTCGCCGAGGAATACCAGGACAAGAAGACCTGGGCAGAAAAGGCAATCCTCAACGTCGCTCGTATGGGCAAGTTCAGCTCCGACCGTACCATCAAGCAGTACGCCGAAGAGATCTGGAACGCCAAGGGCTGTAGCATCAAGCTGTAAAATAATTCGGAATTCAGATTTCGGATTTCAGAATTAAAAAGAGAGTCTGCGAGAAGTCGCAGACTTTCTTTTTATATTTAACGCAGGAAACAAAAATGGAGATTCCCTGCCGGAGCCTGTCCTGAGCATGCCGAAGGGCGGGGAAGATTAGCAAAATGGAAATCAAGAAGACAAATGCGGCGAGAATTCTAGATCGCCAGAAAATTTCTTACGAACTCATCCCCTACAAGGTCGACGAAAACGACCTGGGTGCACAACACGTGGCCGACAGCCTCGGCGAAGACATCAACCAAGTTTTCAAGACCATTCTCGTTCACGGTGACAAGATTGGCTATTTAATTTGTGTGGTACCGGGCAATCTTGAAGTGGACTTGAAGGGGGCCGCCAAGGTGAGCGGCAACAAGAAAATTGACACCGTCCCGCTCAAGGATTTGACGCCGCTCACCGGCTACATCCGCGGCGGTTGCAGCCCGCTCGGCCTCAAGAAAAACTTTCCGATTTTCATTCACGAAACGGCGATGAATTTTCCTTACATCTATGTAAGTGCAGGAGAACGCGGCTTGCAACTGAAAGTTGCACCCGCCGACCTCGTAAAGGCGACCCGCGCCACCGTGGGCGTGATTGCGCGAGTTCCGCCCGAAGCCCCCGAAGATTAAGAGAACCCCATGCGTCACAAGATTTTCCGAGCCATTTTCAACATAACGGCAACAGCGACAATCGTCGCCACGGTGATTCTTGCGGCATGCACCTCCGATTCAAGCAGTTCCGGTCCCGCAGAGGAACCTCCCGCATGCAGTTCCTCCTACATAGACACGCCCGCTGGACCTGAATCGTCCAGCAGCGATGCACTCGAAAGCAGTTCATCATGGCCCCTATCGTCCGACGACTCCAAGGTGACTGAAGTAGAATCCAATAGCGCCACCGAGCCCAAATTTAGCAGCGTCACACTGCAATCGAGCAGTAGCGACAAGGTCACTGAGCCTGCCGAAGTTACTTCCAGCAGCAGTTCTTCCCCTTACCTCTGGCACGACGAATTTGACTCGATCGACACCGCAAAGTGGACTTTCGAAATCGGTACAGGCGCAAGCGGCTGGGGCA
>SAMEA3663015__coassemble_466_pt1 | contig 15903 bp, 8 predicted proteins | sample SAMEA3663015__metabat2_low_PE_034 | metagenome-assembled genome bin SAMEA3663015 (sample SAMEA3663015) | pig gut metagenome | biome: pig gut; feature: pig-associated habitat; material: faeces | place: France | collected 2012 | reverse complement strand
AATTCTCGGCAGAATTACGAGATCATGAGGTATCTGGTTCGCGATGAGGACTTTGATGTTGGACATTCCATGGCGTTGACGACCGAAATCAAGAATACGACCGTTAACACCGGTGCTGAAGACCTTTTCGGAGCCAAAATGGAAAAGGATGCCGACGGTAATTGGAACGTAGTTGTCTATGTCGCTGATAGCTCGAAACTTGATTACGAGACGTTAGACTTCTATACGCACGACGTGACGATTAACGTACGTGATCCTGAGGATGCGGAAGGCATGCATGGTTCTCTCCTCCGTGTCATCAAGGTTGTCGACGTGAACGAAGCTCCGACGATTACTGGCGTTGAAGATTTGAACGGCGATTATAAGGGTACCAAGGATGATTTTACCTTCTACCCGAAGGAAGACCTCGTAGCAGGCGGTCCTGTGGGTTATGTCCATACGTATGATCCGGATGTGGAGCATTTGAATGAATTCGGTTATCGCGAATTCTCTCTCGATAATCCCGATAACTATCCGTTCGAAATGAAGGATTCCCTGTTGGTCCTGACGAAAAAGCTTGACTATGAGAAAGATTCCAAGGTGTACACGTTCGATGTCATTGTCAATAACTGCGAGCGAGCAAAGAATAGCGCGGGCAAGTATGAAAAGATAAATCCGCCGAAGTGCACTGAACCAGTAAAGCAGACCGTAACTGTTAAACTGCAGGATGTACCTGAACCGCCTAAGATTATTCCCGTATGCGAAGGTGGTAATTGCGCCGAAATCTGTAAGGGAGACAAGTGCGAAGTGTGCGTGGGAGAAACTTGTGACGAACACGAAATTTGCACTGACAACTGCGATAATCCCCGTAGTGACGATCCTGCAAAGACTTTGACTGTTGCTGTGAAAGAACATTCGCAGACAGGTCATAAAATTATCAGCTATGCTGTTCGCGACGAAGACTATGGCGTTGGCCATACCTCGGCTTTGACCGCTGAAATTAGGAATACAAATGGTTCTGGTGCGGACACCCTCTTCGAAGCCAAAATGGTGAAGGATATAGATGGTAATTGGAACGTTGTAGTTTCTGTGATTGACAGTGCTAAGCTCGACTACGAAAAAATCAATGAAACTCATGATGTGACGATTTACGTGTATGATCCCGATGATCCGACTGGCATGTATGATTCCCTCCTCCGTGTCATCAAGGTTGTCGACGTGAACGAAGCTCCGAAGGCTGAAGACGCTGACTTTAAGCCGGAAGAAAATCTGCCGGATAGTGCAGTCGTGGGTGAACTGATGGTTGTTGAGCCGGATACCAACCATATCACGGAATTTGGTCACCTGGAATACTCCATTATCGGTAAGGACGAAACCTTCGTATTCGCGATGGATTCCAATAGGGTCATAGTGAATGATCCGTCCATAATGGATTATGAACTGCCTGTTCATTTCTACACCTTCGATGTCTTGATTGCGAACTGCGAATTGAACAAGACTTCGGGTAAGTATGATGTAGCCTGTTTGTATGACACCGCCAAGGTGACGGTCGATATCCAGGATGTCAACGAAAAGCCGACCATTATCGTTGATGGTCCGATTCCGGATGGTGACGACGATTCCGATTCGCTTTGTGTAGCCCACTGCGATACCACAGACCGTGGAGTTTGGAAGGATTCTATCCTTACCATTGGCGTCAAGGAAAATACCGAAGATAGTCTGCTTTCTAAGACGGATATGGTCATATTCCAATATCATGTAGTCGACCCGGATACCGGTCATGCTATGGGGGCCAAGGTCGAGTGGATCGATTTTGGATCAAGCATAAGCTCTTCTACAGTGAAGGGCCCGGATCTCTTTGACATCAGCTACGATCCTACTACGCAGACGATTAAGGCTACGGTCAAGGACGAAAAATTGCTTGATTACGAAGAACTCAGGAAGGCAACTTCTCGTGAAGATCCTGATCCGGAATATAAGGTGGGTATTCTCGTTACCGATCCGAATGGTCTGAAGGATACTTTAATTCGTGTCATTCGGATTATTGACGTGAACGAAAAGCCGCTCTATACTGCGGAACCCTGCGTCGTTGTCGAAGGCAACCATCCTGGCGACTCTATTGGCCATGTGGAACACCCGAGCGACATCGACTCCCTGTCCAGGAATCCGGCCTTGTATGATAACCAGTTCAAGATTACAGGAGGCGATTTCGATCGCTTTGAACTGAGAAAGGATTCGACGGAGTTGATGAGAGTCATGCTTGTCGCCCTTGATTCTATTGACTGCGAAAATGGTAGCTATGTTTGCGGAGTGGATTCCGTCTATTGGGTTGAATTGACCTACGGTGATACCACACTCAAGACCGTTTATAACAACATTAGAATACCGGTCAAGGTTCTCGACTTGAATGAACCTCCTGAGTTTAGGACCGATACTATCGGTGTCGCTGAAAACTCTCCGATGGGTACTGTTGTCGATACCATCAAGTGGTTTGATTGGGACCGCTTCGATACCACAATGCACTTCGAAATTTCTAGCGATCCGAGTGGCTGCTTCGCTATTGATAAGAATACCGGTATTGTAACAGTGAAGAAGGATAGATGCGCCGTTCTTGACCATGAAAAGAACCCGACCTTAAAAATCGAAGTGGCTATTACGGACATGGTGGATGTCACGGATCGTAGCCTGATTTCCGGTGGCCCCAATACGGTCAAGAAGATTATTATGGTGAATGTCCGCGACGTGAATGAACCTCCGACCATCATAGAGGAAACGTTCTCTGTGGATGAAGATGCTAAGAAGGGCTCCGTGGTGGATACGGTCAAGGCGACCGATCCTGACAAGGATCCTAAGTTCAACAAGCTCATCTTCACGGCTATCGGTGGCGACACTGCTACGTTCAAGATCGATTCCATTACAGGTATCGTTACACTGAAGGATACCTTGGATTACGAAACCAAGAGCAAGTACGAACTTGTTGTTCGGGTGTATGACGGTGAATATGCCGATACGGCAATCGTGCCGATCTATGTGAATAACAAAATCGAAAAGACCGAAGTGAAGATTACCTTGTACGACGATTCGACGAAGGTTTGGCGTGATCCGGATACGGTGTTCACGAATAGTCCGGGGCGCGAAATCTGCTGGGTGCAGGGACGTTCTGACCGTGACTTGAAGGATACCTGCATGGATGTCCACATTACCAAGGATTCGGTAATTGTCATTCGCTATAAGGATCCGACGACGGATTCCTATGGTGTCGATTCCCTGTTTATCTTCTATAGTAACGCGACTCCGATCGTGACCATTTCGGGTGACCAGGAGGCTAACCTGGCGAACAACTTCTATACGATTGTCGAAGACACGGACAAGGGCGATACCAACCTGTACGTGAACGAGCGTAAGAAGGATGTACGCGTGACGGTGAAGGATCCTGCGAACAAGAAGGATACGTCTTTCGTGGTGAAGTTGAACCTGCAAACGGTGAATGTTCCGCAGAAGACGCTCGACGCGGTCAATAAGATTGTCAACGAAAATCGCTTTGTCTTGAACGAAAATCCGAAGGGCGGTGTGACCCGCACTCCGGTAAACGGCAACGAAGTCAAATACTCCTACAGGGAAGTCTTTGGCAAGGATACCGTGACGGTTTCTTATATGACCGATAACGATGGTAACCCGGTGCTGGTTCCTGTCTTGAATGACAAAGGCAAGGTTGATTCTATTGAAGTAATGACCGTTTCTTACAATGTCGTGATTGACGGCAAGACGGTGACGATCTCTTTCGTGGTTAATGCTGCGACGGGCGAAGTGCTGGTGAAGGATTCTAACGGAACGCTTATGGAAAGTGGCGCCTCCAAGGTCGCGTCCAGCTCGTCTTCGAAGGGCGATGCAACCTCTTCTAGCTCTAGCAACAAGTCTAGCGTGACCGAAGGCATGTTCCTGATTACATACAGCGTGAAGGATCCTCTTGGAAATTCGACAACGGTTTCTTACTCTGTCGACGAAAAGGGTAAGATGGTGCAGAATGCCGATGGCGATACGGGTTACGCTGTGGCCTATACCTACACGAACAAGTATGGCAATTCCGCAACGCAGTCCCTGTTCATTGTGCTTGACCAGAAGGGGCCGACTGTTGAAATCTTGAAACCGCTCAAGGGTCAGGTGATTCGTTCCAACTATGTGGAAGTGGTCTGGACGGTCAATGGCGAAATCCAGGATACCTTGACGGTGCAGGGACTTGACAAGGGTCCGAACTATATCAAGCGCTTCTATCGCGACAAGGCCGGTAACGAGGCTGCGGATACGGTGCTTGTGATCATGAAGGATAGCAAGGATGTGGAGATTGCCGTCGTGACGCCGGTGACAGAAATGAACCCGGACGAGGTGAAGGAATACTACGAAGAAAATCCGCCTGAAGAAGGAGAAACCTTCGCGGTTAGTATCCTTAATCCGACGAGTGGCAAGGAAGTCGAAACCCTGAAGGGTGGCTCCTTCAAAACCAAGAAGGGTAGTGGTGAGGAACTCTATCCGGGCAAGGAAAAGAAGCACCTCGGTCCGACCCTTGCTCTTGATGTGAAGCTCCCGACCATTAAGGACGGCGAGGGCAACACGGGCCTGGGCGGTCTTGCGACACTTGACGACCTTGTGCTCCCGAACGGCAAGATTTCGAATATCGGTATCGGTATCGATACGTCGAAGTTGAGTGACGAACTCAAGCGCGAGTATAAGGAGTACACGGTTGAAGAATACGTGGAAAAGTTCTGCGAAGACGGAACCAGAGTACCGAGCGACTTGAGCAAGTTCAATATGTACAAGACCAAGATGCAGGTGAATATCTGGGTTTATACCTCGCTCGGAAACTTCGTGGACTACTTCAGTTTCGGTCAGGAAATGAACGATCCTGAGTACACTAACGATGCCGGCAAGTTGAAGATGTTCTTCGAAATGAAACCGGACAAGGATGGCTTTGTCAAGGCGGATAACGGCAAGCTTTATGCGACGGGCGCCTATCTGTACAAGGTGGAAGCGACAATCCGTTCGACTCTGCGTTGCACGATCCTGGACGAAGCTGTGCTGCACGACAAGCCCAATGCCAAGCGCAAGGGCGACAAGATCAAGTCTGACGACGAACTCTTGAAACCGTTCGGCTACAAGCGTCCGATGACGAAGTAGGAATCTTTGGCCCCCGCCCCTTAGAGCGAGGGCCTTTTTACAGGAGTGGATATGTCTATAGAAGAACGTTCAACGCTGGTTTATTCGACTGCCTTGGGCGGCCGTGTCAAGCAGGAGAAGCCCAAGGCCGAACGCCCTAAGGGTGACGGCGTGGTGCGGATTCAGCTCAAGAGACTCGGCGGGGGCAAGATGGCCAGTGTCGTGGTCGGGGTTCCGCTCGATGAACCGGAATTGAAGGAACTGGGCCGTGAATTGAAGCAAAAATGCGGTGTCGGCGGGTCGGTCAAGGATTTTGCGATAGAAATCCAGGGCGATAAACGGAACGTTTTGAAAGCCGAACTAGAAAAAAGGGGCTATACGGTAAAACTGGCCGGCGGTTAGGGTTGTTTTTTATCACCCTTAAAAAAACTTTTACCCTTTTTGGAAAAAAAGGGTATTTTTATTATATCATGAAGGTGTCTATGTTTTGTTCTGCTAAGTTCTTTTTCCGTGTGGCAGTTGCACTGGCTGTTTTGCCTGCACTGTCGTTTTCTGCACCGGCTGCGGGCAAGGTTCGTTCTACATTGGGGATTGTCGACCGCTGGAAGGTAAAGTTGAATAATTGGGAGCAACTTTGGACGGGTGCGAAGGTCTATCAGTCCGACCTGGTGCGTACGGGTGTAGAATCCGAAGTTGTTTTTGCATTGCCCGACGGAAGCTCTATTACGATTGCTGAAAATACGGAAATAGAATTGTCCCAACTTTTGGAACCGAATGACGAAGGCGGTTTCGAAACGAAGATCGATGTTCACAAGGGCTTTATCAATTTTGCAGTCCGCAAGCAGAAAAACAAAAAGTCGAATTTCAAGTTCAAGACGGGAACGGCAACGGCATCGATTCGCGGAACCGAAGGTTTTGTCGGTGGCGAGGGAACGTTCTTTGCGGGACTTAAGACGGGTAAGCTGGAAATTGTACCCGACGGTAGCAACAGGATGGTGGCGATCGAGGCGGGCGAGACGACCTTCGGTCGCGATTCGCTCGTGGTCCTGAAGCTGGCGTCATCGGGCGAGAAGCGCTTTGCCGAACGCCTCGAAAAAATCCTTTTGAACAAGTCCAAGTCGATGGGAGATCTGGTGCGCGAGGTGCAACAGGCTGATTCGGCATTCCAGGAACAGTTGAGGGAAGAGGCTATTTCCCTGGCGCTGCCCGAAAACGGCTTTGCGGTGACGTCGGCTTCGCCGGTGAACGTCTGCGAACAGGGCCTGGTGCTGGAAGGTTCTTACAGAACTTCCGATGAAAACGCTTCGTTGATTTTGCAGGTAGGGAAGGGCTTTGTCTCGAACAACCTGATTCGCTCCGCCGACGGCAATCCCCATCCCTTTTCGCAGCAGGTCGTGGTGAATGACGAAAACGGACTGTGGACAGCGAACAAGGCTACTCTGACATTTTCGGGGGCGGGTTTGACAACGAGTAAGTCCATTGACTTGAAGGTGAACAAGGCTTGCCCCGAAGTGAATACCAAGGCTCCGACCGTAGTGGTAGAATCCTACGATTCCTTGCGCTGTTCCGCGAATATTGCGATTAATGAAATGCAGAACGATGCGGGTATCATGGTTGTGGCGGCAGACGGGGCTCCGCTGTCCGAAGATGCGGTGACCAAGAATACTCAGAAACGCGTAAAGCTAAAATCGGGAAAACACGAGTATACAGTCAATGTCGAGGACCAGGCCGGCAATAAGGTGACTGTGGCAAAGACGATGGGCTGTTATCCGGTCAAACGCTTTAACGTGGACATTCAGGGTGGCTCCAGGGAAGTGCTGAAGGTTCCACCTCCGCCCAAGGATGTGACGGACCGGATTTCGCAAAGCTTGCAGTTCAGGATACGTATTCCGGATAACAATCCCGAAAACCTGTACAAGGTTGTAGTCAAGCAGAACGGAAAGGTTATTCGGCAGGAACTCCTGGCGCAGATCCATAGCCTGGATTACCAGATTCCACTTGAGTTGTCGAGAGGCGGTGTAAACCGTATTGAAGTGGAGGTGACCCACAAGAGCGGGTTCAAGGCGAAGGCTACGAAGGTGTACGAGGTTCGTTGATGAAATGGAAGTATTTGGCCTTGATGGTGTTTTTGATAGTGGCACTCCATGGGGGTGCTTTTGCCGTTGATACGGAGGAAGCCTCGGGGAATGTCATTGGGGGAAATCTTTCCGGCTTTTTGAAAGCGGATCGTTCGCCATACAGGGTGAATGAAACTCTCGTTGTTCCCGAAGGTCGCGTTCTTTTGATTGAGGCTGGCGTAGAACTGTATTTTGCGGAGGGAACGGGCCTTGATGTTCGTGGTGGATCGCTTGCAGTGATGGGTGAACTGGGAAATCCGGTTGTATTTGCCGCGGCAACGGAAGGGGGCTCCTGGAACGGAATCTCGGTGACGGGGGCGAAACGCTCCGAGGTGCAGGGTATTGTTGTCAAGGATGCCGAGTTCGGTTTTTCAGTCGAAAGCGGCGCCCTGGAACTTCGTGATGCCGAAATTAATAATGCCTCACGGGCGGCCCTTTATGTCCGCAATGCGTCGGTCGATATTCAGTGGGCGACAATCCTGAATTCAGGGAATGTCGGTGTATGGGCGACTCAGAGTGCTTCGGTGATGATTGACGGGACGAACTTTGACAATAACCATATCGCCCTTGTGGTGGGGGATGAATCCAAGGTGAGCTTGCAACGTTCCTATTTGGAATCGAACGAAGCGGCCATTCTTGATATAGGGAACAGTTATCTGAAATTGCGCAATACGGTCTTGGAAGGAAACCAGATTGGCTATGCATCGCAGGACCTGCCTCCCGAAGACGTGAAGAAGTCCATGAAGAGTAACCATAAGGATATGATTCACGATGTGGAATATTTGCAAAACGGCATTGGCGATGAACCGCGCAATCCCTACGCGAACGGGTTGAAAATCGGTGCGAATCTCGAGGAGGAATCGGTCGATTCTGTATGGAATGTTTCGGGAAGTGTCGGTGTCGAAGTCGGTTATCACAAGGTGCTGACCCGGAAACACTATGAGAGTGAACCTTATGTGTCCGGAACCGATACGGTTTATACGGGGGATCGTTACATCAACTATTTCCAGGTTCCGGGACTGTTTACGAACTGGAATGCGGATGTCTTGATGCAATCTCCGACTGGGCAGGTGGTTGAGGTGGCCGCCGACGTTTCTAACGACAGCTGGGACCATTTCAAGGTGCACCGTTTCCAGGCGTCGTATACCGATGAAAACCAGCGACTGGTTTTGGGTGATGTCTATGCGCATGCGGGAGAACTTTACCTAGCCGGAGTGAACGCTTTCGGTGGCTCGTATGACTTGAAGGTTCTGCAAAATTCTGTGAAGGATCCGCTGTTCGAAGGTTCCGTCTTTGTGGGCGAGACCAAGGCTCCCAAGATTATAGGGGAACGCAACTATGACGTATACAAGGATTATGTGGAAGACGGCGAAGCGGAGCCGCAACGGATGATTGTGGGTGGAAAGGTTCGCTGGAACATGCATCGTCGATTCAATGGAACGCTTGGCTTTATCGGAAACGAGGATTACGTGGAAGATCCGTTCTTGAGGGACGGCATGTCGGAAAAAGTCAATATGGCGAGCCCGAGAATTTCGTCGAAGACTTTCTTTGCCGATGGAAACTGGCTCTTTTTCCCGGGAGATATCAAGCTGAATGGCCAGGTGGCCGTCGGTGGCGTCGATACGGTGAATGTCGAGACGATGAGGGCGATTAACCAGGTGTTTGCCGATGCGGGGCTGGATGCCTCTAATTATGCCTTGCTGAACCGTTTGATGAAGGACCCGCGTCAGGTCAGTGCGTTGACGGCTAAGCAGCTGGAATCGATTTATGGGGACAATTCGCTGAAGACTCCTTCGGAAATGCGCGCAGAATTGCGGAGCCTGTTGGAAAAGGCGTCTAAGATTGCAAAAGAAACGGTCGTGGACCAGGCCAAGCCTTCGAAAGGAGATTTCTGGGGACATGAACATTGGGCAGTGGCGGGGTCTTACCAGTGGTCCGACGACAACACTTTTATAGAAGGTTACTTACGTTACGTGGGGAGCGAATACTTTAGTGCCGGATCTCCGGACCTGTTGCAGAATACGCGTATGATTGGCGGTAACCTGAAGCGGAAAATCTACGATTTCTGGAACCTGGGTTTTGGCTATACGGTGAATGTGGAAAACGCTGCCGACGATGGTTCCGGCTACAACATATTCGGCATGGCGGAAGGTTCCAAGTGGGGAATGTTCTCGGGAGCGGAAAGTGACTGGCTCGAGGAACATGAGCAGGATGAAACACGTGCTCAGTATATTCACGATGCTTACTTGAACAACGATTTCGGCTTGACGGACAAGGTTAACCTGATGCTGAAGTATTCCATAAATTATAGGACTCGCAGTACGCCGCAGCGTTTGTATGCCAATTATTCAGCCAATTCCGGAATCTATAATGATCCTTGGTTCAGGGCGCAAAGCGGACGCCCGACTTTGAAGGTTTATACCGAAGATGACACGTTACTAATTGACTCGGCTCGCTGGGCGAAGTATTATAGCGTGGCTGACGAAGATTACCTTGCGACCCAGTTTGTGGAGCGGTTGATGAAGCATACGCTTGAACTGGGATTGACTTTTAAGCTGCCCCAGAAGAGTGTCTTGAAGGTGGGCGGTGCTGTGGAAGTTCGTTCGGACATGTCCAAGTTTGAACAGGATGACCTGTTGGACCAGTTTGATTTCAATGATGAAACTTACGGAATATTGGGATACTATTTCCACGGTGGAGATTACTTTGAACAACGTTATCCAGTTTCCTTGACCATTTCAAGTGACGGCTTCAGGAATATGTTTGCCGTGATGCCGCGATACAAGATTTATAACCGCAACGAGATGCGCGAATTTGAATGGACCCTGTCGGACAATATGGATATCGACTTGTCCAGGAATTTCCTGGAACTTTCGCTCGGTGCGGGGCTCCGTCAGAATTTCCTGAGCTATGAAATCGAGGAAGAGGATTATGACGAAATGGAATTGGATGTAGATGGTTCCGCCAAATTGCGCGTGTATCATACGCCGTCGTTGTATTCGGATTGGACTGTCGGCGCAATCTTTAATTACAGACCGGATAACCGGGCCGATCAATACAAGGATTTCTACATGATTGCTGCTTTGAACTATGAATTCTAGAGGACCGTGATGTATATCGGTTGTCATTTGTCATCTTCCGCCGGTTTTTTCGCGATGGGCGAAACGGCTTTGTCGATTGGTGCGAATGTTTTTCAGTTCTTTACGCGAAATCCGCGCGGCGGTGCCGCAAAGCCCTTTGACAAGGCGGATGCGGCAAAGCTTGTCGCGTTGCTGGCGGAACACTGTTTTGGCCCGATTTTGGCGCACGCTCCGTATACGCTGAATGCCTGTGCCGCCGATGAAGGTCTTAGGCAATATGCCATTGACGTAATGAAGGATGACCTGTTCCGTATGGATCATTTCCCGGGAGCGATGTACAATTTTCATCCGGGAAGCCATGTGAAGCAGGGTGCCGAAGTCGGCATAGAGCTGATTGCAAAGGCATTGAATGAAATACTGAATCCTGCACAGAAAACGACCGTGTTGCTGGAAACGATGGCAGGCAAGGGCTCTGAGATCGGAAGAACTTTCGAGGAATTGCGCGCGATTTTAGACCGTGTGGAACTTTCTGACAAACTGGGCGTTTGCTTGGATACTTGCCACGTGTTTGACGGTGGCTATGATATCGTGAATGACTTGGATGGCGTCCTGGAAAAGTTTGACAAGGTGATTGGACTGAAGCGCCTGAAGGCGATTCACCTGAATGATTCGAAGAACCCCATGGGAAGCCATAAGGATCGTCATGAGGTCCTTGGGGGTGGTTTTATTGGACAGGAAGCCTTGTTGCGAGTGGTGAAACATCCTTTATTGAAAGGGCTGCCTTTCTACCTGGAAACGCCCAATGAATTGCCTGGGTATGCGGCCGAAATTGCGCTTGTACGGAAGGCGGTTGCGGCGGTAAACGAATAAGTGGCGAAAGGGGTAGTGGAATTCGTTTTGAAAAGCTATTCTTGCGCTATGAAAATACCTGTCCGCTATAACCATGTGGGATATGCCCCCCAATGTGCCAAGATTTTCTTTGTGAATACGAAAGACTTGCCGTGTGACGGACTTGCTGTAGACGACTATTTCTTTAGAATCGTGAAAGTCGGTCGCGGTGTGGATGGTGTGCAGGTGTACGAGGGCCGTTTTAGGAACGGTACCTTTGAACACGGGGGACTTTGCGAGTACACAGGGGAATTGCTCTGGTCGGGTGATTTTTCGGTGGTCAGGGAGCTCGGCGACTATACAATCCAGATTTGGCAGAAAAACCGCATAGAGAAGGAAATGCTGTTGTTTGAAACTGCCCCGTTCGTAATTTCGGACGGCTGGATTTATCGTCAGTTGCTTGCGAATATCAAGTCGTTTTATTTCCAGCGGAGCGGGGTGGATCTTTTGCCCGAATTTGCGGGGAAGTGGATGCGTCCGGCGGCGCATCGCGACGATGCGATTGAATTTCACCCAAGTATGCAGAGAAAGGGCGTGTGGAACGCCCATGGCGGCTGGTACGATGCGGGGGACTATGGCAAGTACATCGTGAACGGAGGGGTGTCTGTGGCGACACTTCTGTTCGCTTGCGAACTGGCGGAAGAAAGCCTTTGTGGAGAACCGGTTCCGTGCCAAAATCAGCTCCGTGAGGCGATTCTTGGCGGAGGGGTGGAATCGGGGGATGGCCTCAAACAGCATAGCCTGAAGGACGAGGTGAGGTTTGAACTGGAATTCTTCTTGCGGATGCAAGATGAGGACGGGGGCGTATTCTTTAAGGTGACGCCGGAACATTGGGACGGCTTTGTTTCGCCGAAAGATTCTGACTTGCTGCAGAAACGCATGATTCTGGGGAAGTCGACGACTTCGACGCTGAATTTTGCGGGTGTATTGGCGGCGGCTCACCGCGTGTATCGCGGAAGCGATGCAGCGTTCGCTGAACGCTGCCTGCAGTCCGCGGTTTCGGCGTACCGCTGGGCGGGCGCGCGCCCGTTTGTGGATTGGCCGCACAATACCGAAGGCAGCGGCGGGTACGGCGACGAACACGCCGAAGATGAATTTTTCTGGGCGCGCGCGATGCTGTACCGCGAACTGCAGACACGCGGCGGTGCATTCGCTGGGATGACCGCTGCGGAACTCCGCCCGCAGATTCTAGAAGATATGGAAAAGTTGCCGCCGAAGTTCGGTGCGGATTGGCGCGATACGCAGAACCTCGGCTGGATGGGGCTTGCCCTGCAGGACCAGGATGTGGAATTGCGGAATAGCGCAAGGAGCGCTCTCGAAAAGACCGCTGAAGATATTGTCGAGGCGCAAAAGCACGATGCGTACGGCATTTCCCTTTCCAAGTTTATTTGGGGCAGTAACGGCGAAATTGCAAACCACGCCCTCACCCTTGCTGTCGTGAAACGCTGGAAAAAAGACGGCTGTCTTGATGACGCTTGCGGCGGCGAGCGCGAAGCCCGTGGAAAGGGGTTGTCTCTTGATTTCTGGTGTCGCGAACTGTTGAACTTTATCTACGGTCGCAATCCTGTAGATGTAAGCTTCGTGACGGGCTCGGCCTGGAGTTCTCCGAAGTATCCGCATCATCGCCTGAGTCATTCGGATGGCGTGACAGAACCGATTCCCGGACTTTTAGTGGGGGGAATTAACTGTGACCGTCAGGATATGCACCGCGCCCCGCATTACCCGGGAGAACTTGCGGGATTTTCGTATACCGACGAACGTTGCTCTTTTGCGAGCAACGAAACGGCTATCAACTGGAATGCCCCGCTGACAGCAGTCCTTGCCTTACTTTGTTATTGAGTCCTTTGTCGTCGAGTCTTTCTTGACGACGGTATCCTTGACGGTCGTGTCCGCCTTTGCGGTATCCGCAGAGGTTTCCTTCAGCTTTTCCTGCACCTTGGGAAGGAGCGATTGCAAGTCGACGACGGGGTTGCTTTCGGATTCGAATTCCTTTGCGGAAATGATCGGCTTGTAGTAGAAGGAGTCTGTTGCAGTAAGGTTCCCTGCGGGCAAAAGATCGTAGTACGAGACAAGCAGAGCGGCCCAGCCTCGCAGCCATTCCTTGCGGGATTCGCGGCTTGTATACCAGGAATCGGCATTGTAGATAAAGTGGTGAAGGTCTTTGGTGAAGTAGACGGGACTGTCTCCGGAAAGAGTCCTGAAAATGTTCTTGACCCGGTGGGTCGAGGCGGCGCTAGTTAAGAGAAGCACGGTGTCCGCCTTGTGTTTCTTGAGCCAGGGAATAATGGTGTATGCTTCACCGATGGTGGACGGATCATTATGCCTTGCGATAAAGACCGCATTACTGTCGAAATCCCCTAGCTTCATGAAATCGTCTAGGTAGAATTCGGCGTTGGTCTTGTTGCGGAAAGTACGTCGGCCGAGAATCAGTACGGAGTCCGCTTTCCCGCTAGCCATCAATTCGGCTGCATAGTCGGTGCGTTCCATATCGGCGGTCTGTCCGTCCAAAACGACAACCCAGTTTACGTGGTCGAAATCGTCGTCATCGACAAGCCAATGCCCGCTCTGCGTCATTACGATGTAGAAGGTGATGACGGAAAAAATGGCGGTAAGGACAAGCGCACTAAGAATGATCTGTTTCTTCTTGATTTGCTTCTTGGTGGGTAGCTTGGACAATTTAAACTCCTTTTCGCGATGGATCTATGTCGCTTCTTTTTTCGGTGCGGTAGAGGGCCGCGTTTTCACCGTCGGCGTAGTATTTCTTGCGTATTCCGAACAAAGTAAATCCGTGTTTTTCGTAAAAGCGGCGGGCTTTGAGGTTGGTCTCGCGGACCTCCAGAAAGCAACAGTCCGTTTTTTCAAGGTCAAGTTGCGAAAGCCCTGCCTGCAAAAGTTTTCCACCGATTCCGTTATGTTGAGCCGAGTCGCGGACTGCGATGGAGAGCAATTCCGAATCAGCGCCCAGTAGATGGAATACCGCATACCCGGTGATATCGCCATCGTTTTCGTAGACGACGGCGTAGGTGTAGGGAGCCTTGATTTCAATCTCGTATTGACGCGCGTTCCAGTCTTGGAATGCGAGTTCGCCCTGAATTCGCAGTACGGCAGGAATGTCGGCTGAATTCATCTTGCGAATGGGCATGGCGTTTTCCTATGTGGCTGTAAGGCGGATGTCAGTGCAATTTTTCGAAATAGGATGGCTGGATGTAGTTTGCTTCGAGCATCAGGCTTGGAGTGACCGTATTGAAAAGGTTGCTCCATTTGCTGAGCGGCTGACCCTTATCCAGAATAGTCCTTGCGCCGGTTGAATTGAATGCGGCTTGCAGGGACTCGTCGGCGAGGGCTGCCTCGTCTACGACGACCTCTTTTACAGGGTGAGCCTTGAGGGCTTCGATGACCTGGGCCGTTTCGATAAAGCCTTCTTTTTCGTCGAGGCGCAGGTACCAGTAGTCCTTGCGGGCGCGGATGACGACTGCCGCACTTTCGGACGCGTCGGCAAAGCAGGCTAGGGCCGCAAGGGTGGAGACTCCGTAGAGCTTGCGCTTGCCGCTAAAGCTGAGCCCTTCGCAAAAGGCGACTCCCGTGCGTAGGCCGCTGAAAGAGCCGGGACCGAGCGTGACCATGACGCGCGTGACCTGGTCGAGGGTGGCGCCCGCTTTTTCGAGGAGGGCGTCGAGCATGGCCGAGGCGGTTTCGCCACGGGCCGATTCATCGATGGATTCGATGTAGCGGTTTGCTCCCGATTCGAGGAGCGCCATCGAGATTCCCTTGCGCGAAGTATCTACAAATAAGTCGAACATAGTTAGAATTTAGAGCTTTGGGCTAAGAACTTAGAACTTAGAAGAGCTTTTCTTGTCGAAGCTCTACCAACTAAGTTCTACAAACTTTATCTTTTGATGTAGAGGCTCTTGTCGATAATCAGGTCAATCAGCTGGCTGTAGGTAATGCCTACGCTGGCGGCTTCGGCCGGAAGAATCGAAGTCGGAGTCATGCCCGGGAGCGTATTCGTTTCGATGGCGAACAGCTGCTTGTCTTTGGTGATACGCACGTCGGTACGGCTGTAGCCTGAACCGCCAATAGCATAGTGAGCGCTTTTCACGAGTTCCTGGATGCGCTTGGTGAGGTCTTCGTCAAATTCGGCCGGGGTGACTTCCTTGCATTCGCCGTTGTACTTGGCTTCGAAGTCAAAGTATTCGCGGGTGGTCATGCGCATTTCAGTCGGCGGCAGGGGCTTTTCGCCTTCGATGTAACCGCAGCTCGCTTCTTCGCCGGCAATGAACTTTTCGCAGAGCAGGCGGTTGGAATCCTTGAACAGGTCCTGGGCAATTTTGCCTGCTTCGTCAAGGTCCTTGGCGATACCGATGCCGATGGAGGAACCGCCCAGCGGGTCCTTGATCACGAGCGGGAATCCGAGTTCATCGGAAACGGACACGAGCGTGTCGCCGGTAAAGTCATGCTTCCAGATGACGCGATACGGCGGAGTCGGGATGCCATTTGCCCTGTAGATTTCCTTGGTCTTCACCTTGTCCATGGCAAGGGCCGAGGCAAGGAGGCCGCAACCGGTGTAGGGAATGCCCCAGTTTTCGAGCATAGCCTGGATGTGGCCGTCTTCGCCCCATTTACCGTGCAAGGCGAGGAAGGCGATGTCGGCATCGGGGAGTTCAGAAAGGGCCGGAGATTTTTTGCAG
>SAMEA3663015__coassemble_452_pt1 | contig 16271 bp, 15 predicted proteins | sample SAMEA3663015__metabat2_low_PE_034 | metagenome-assembled genome bin SAMEA3663015 (sample SAMEA3663015) | pig gut metagenome | biome: pig gut; feature: pig-associated habitat; material: faeces | place: France | collected 2012 | reverse complement strand
TAAGGGTTGACAAAACCTACATTTAAGGCCTGAAAATCAATCAAACATAGCTGTACAAGAAAAAAATGAACTCTTTTTCTTTGACTTCGCGGTCAAGTACATTCTAGCTTTCAGCGCCGTTCTCCTGACTCTCCTCAAGTTCGTATAGACAAAATAAACAATAAGTCCGAATCGCTTCTTTGATTTTGTGCTTTTTTTTGTTATATTTTTCTTCATAGGCTTCGGCATATAGTGATGCTTTATCTTTCCCGTAATCTTCCTTTGAATCTAGTAAAAGACCTGCAGGGAGTAAAGATGAACTGTATCGTCTCTCATATTTGCCATCTGCATTGCTTACGGTTTCTCCTAATATAATTCGTTCGAAATAGCCGGAAGGTTCTTCGTTCACTACACTTGTATCTACAAAATGTAGGCAGTACGCAACGATTTTAATATTCTCTAAAATGTTGCCTTGCTCATTTTGGACGGTTCCAAAAAAGCGGCAATCTCCATTTTCATCTGGATGTTTTAGTATGTCAATTGAACCTATGTTTAGGGATGAACTTGGTTCCTTGTAGATGTTTGAAGTCCAAAGATTATTTCCTTGATAATCTTCTACGCGAATTCGAATCGTGGGAAATTCAATAGATGAATCGCCTTCCTGAAAATTCCAATTAGAATAACCTAGTTCAAAGGAACCGTCTGCAGAAATACCGGATTCTGCAATTTGTTGAAAGAGACCATTCTTTAGATTGTCTGCATAAACTTTCCCCTCTGAAAAAGGGACTCCGTTCTTATTCAAGATTCCAGAAATCGTCCAATCTTCGGGTACAGGATAGGCCATAAAGACTCCTTTAAAGCTGTTTATGCGCTATTTAACAATTTAAACTTTTTGGGTGAGGATGGAATGGACTTGTTGCAAAATTTACAGAAATGTTACATCGCTTTTGCATAAGTGATAAGTGTATAAATAAAAAACTCCCTAATTCGGGAGTTTGCCATTGGCTTGCCACAAGAATGTTACAGTTCTTCCACGGCTTCGGCGCGGAGGTTCTGCACGATGTGGTCCTGACGCTGCGGCGTGTTGTTGCCCATGTAGTAGGCGAGCATCTTGCCGAACGAGGCGTCGGGCGGGAGCACCACCGTTTCGAGGCGCATGTCTTCGCCGATGAACTGGCCGAATTCTTCCGGGGAAATTTCGCCGAGACCTTTGAATCGGGTGATTTCGAGCCCGGTCTTGCCAATTTCTTTTGCAGCCCTGTCGCGTTCCACTTCGTCGTAGCAGTACTTGGTCACCTGCTTGTTACGCACGCGGAAAAGCGGCGTCTGCAGAATGAACAGGTGCTTCTGTTCCACGAGTTCGGGGAAGAACTGCAAGAAGAAGGTCATCAGCAAAAGACGAATGTGCATTCCGTCCACATCGGCATCGGTCGCGATAATCACCTTGTCGTAGCGGAGGTTCTCGAGGCCGTTTTCGATATCGAGTGCGTGCTGCAACAGGTTGAATTCCTCGTTTTCGTAAACGACCTTCTTGGTCATGCCGAAGCTGTTGAGCGGCTTACCGCGCAAGCTGAACACGGCCTGCGTCTGCACGTTGCGGGCCTTGGTAATGGAACCCGAAGCAGAGTCACCTTCGGTAATGAAGATCATGGTTTCGCGGTTCAGCGCGTTCTTCGCGTCGGTCAGGTGAATCTTGCAGTCGCGGAGCTTGCGGTTGTGCAGGTTCGCCTTTTTCGCGCGGTCGTTCGCGAGCTTCTTGATGCCTGCGATTTCCTTGCGTTCGCGTTCGTTCTGCGTAATGCGGTTTAAAAGGGCCTTTTCGGTTTCCGGATTCTTGTGCAGGTAGTTGTCGAGCTGCGAGGCGACGTAATCTACAATCCAGGTACGCAGCTGGGCGCCACCCGGAGCGACCGTCGTCGAGCCGAGCTTGGTCTTGGTCTGCGATTCGAAAACCGGTTCCTGGATGCGCACGGAAATGGCGCCGATAATGCAGTTGCGCACGTCGGCCGGATCCAGGTCCTTCTTGAAGTGGTCACGGGCACCCTTCACAATGCCTTCGCGGAAGGCTTGCTGGTGCGTACCGCCCTGCGTGGTGTGCTGGCCGTTCACAAAGCTGTAGTAGTGTTCGCCGTACTGGTTGCCGTGCGTAAAGGCGACTTCGATATCGTTTGCCTTAAAGTGGGCCACCGGGTAGCGGATAGAATCGTCCACGTGGTTCTGCAGCAAGTCCAGAAGGCCGTTCGGGCTGTTGTATATCTTGCCGTTCATCACCAGCGAAAGTCCGTTGTTCAGGTAGGCATAGTTCCAGACCTTTTCTTCCATGTAGCCAGGCAAGAATCGGAAATTCTTGAAGATGCTGGCGTCCGGTTCGAAATAGATTTCGGTACCGTTCTTTTCGGTCGTATTCTTTTCGCGTTCTTCGCGGACAAGCTTGCCCTTGCTGAATTCGGCTTCCTTCACGCGGCCGTCACGGAAACTCTTCACGATAAACTTGGTCGAAAGGGCGTTCACCGCCTTGGTACCCACACCGTTCAAGCCCACGGACTTCTGGAAGGCTTCGGAGTCGTACTTACCGCCGGTGTTAATCTTCGATACGCAGTCGATGACCTTGCCGAGCGGAATGCCGCGGCCATAGTCGCGCACGCGGGCGCAGTGGTCTTCAATGTCAATAATAATCTGCTTGCCGGCACCCATCACGAATTCGTCGATGGAGTTGTCGATAATTTCCTTCACCAGCACGTAAATGCCGTCGTCGGGGCTGTTACCGTCGCCGAGTTTGCCGATGTACATACCCGGACGTTCGCGGATATGTTCGTTCCATTCCAGTGTTCTAATGCTGTCTTCGGTATACTTTGCTGCTGCCATAGTAATTAGAAACTCTCTTTTTTCCAGCCTGTCATGCCCGACGGTCCTATCGCCTCGTTGAGGCTCCAGGATGACAGGGCATCTCCAGTCTAGTAGAAATTTGTTTTATCCTAAAAATTTTAGACGATACAAAGATAAACATTTTTTTTGACATTTTTGTGACATGGCCGTTTTTAGGCCCCCTTTATTTTGCTACTGTTGGCTCATGCTTATACGAACAAATTTGGAAAAAATCTTTTTCGCCATACTTTTGGCATTTCTTTGCATCACAATCGGTAAGGAATGGTACGATTTCTATACATGCGGCGCAGTGGGGCAGTGCATTTCTGCGGCAGGGCAGATGCAGTATATTACGAAGTTTGTCATGTCGTCGTGCCTGACTGTTCTTGCCTATCTTATGGCGAATAGGGCCTTTTGTGCTCGCGATGGACGTTTTCTACGCCTGGCCTTTTGCTTCTCGCTACTGGCTGATTTCGGATTCAGTGTATTCAATATCATTTTCCCCGATAACGGGTCTTTGGGTACGGTACTCGGCATAGGCTTTTTCATGGTGTTCCAGACGATTCTCATTTACAGGCATACCCGTCAAGACGAACAAGACAAGAGTTTCCCGAAGGTATTCTGGCTCTCCGTAAGGCCTGTTTCCCAAAGAAGAACGCTCTCTTTATCCGCTAGGGTGTAGTAGTTTTCTTTATAGGGGATGTTTTTGTCGGTTTGTCGATGCTTTCTGGCGAAGACCATAGTGTACTTCAGCTGATTTCGTGCATTGCGAATAATATGATCTGGCTCGCTTATGTTCCGGCTCGGTTGATGTTTATTCGCGGAGCCGCCAAAGAATAGTTTTTTCTATTTTTGGGTGCGTGATAGAATCCCTTTCAGAATTTATTACGTTTGCCCGTAGCGAAACGCTCAACCTCTTTAGCAAGGCTGAAGGGGGCGCAATTCATGTAAACGGGGCGACGGTTTCGGCAGCTGCCATGATGGTGGCCTCCCGCTTCCTCAAAAAGCCGAACCCGATTCTGGTGGTGGCCAAGGACTACAAAAGTGCCGAGAACTGGGTCGAAAATCTGGAAGGGTTGCTGGGCGAAGAATTTGTCCGTTTTTTCCCGTCGATTGGCTTGAAACCTTACGAAAAGAAGGTGCCGTTCGAAGGCGTTGTCGAAGAACGCCTCAAGTTTTTCCGCGATGTAGAGGGCGCGAATCCTTTTGTTACGGTTTGTCCGCTGGATTCGTTCCTGATGCGGCTTCCGGCACCGCATTCGGTGATGAAGGATTGCCTTGAACTCAATGTGGGCGGTGTGGCCGAGCCTTCGTCGCTTCGCCCCTGGTTCCTGGATCACGGATTCGTGGAACAGCCCGTGGTATCGGGCGTAGGGGAGTTTTCGATTCGCGGATGTATCGTAGACGTAAACTGCCTTCTGTACCCGCACCCGATTCGTATCGAATTCTTTGGCGACGAGATTGAATCAATCCGTAGCTTCGACATTTTCTCGCAGCGTTCCGTAGAGACCATGAAGTCGGTGAAACTTTTCCCGATGGGCGAATTTACGGTCAAGGAACACGAGGCGGCGTGCTACAACGGCGACCTTTCGGGGCTCTGGTGGCACCGCGGGCGTTACCAGACGCTCAATTCCAGTCTGCTCGACTATTTGCCGAATGCTTCGCTGGTTTTCGAGGAATTGTCGCTCCTTTCTGAAAATGCGGCAAAGTATTATGTGAACTGCGAGAACACCTTCAGGGATGTCCGCGAGGTCGATACCGAAGCGGTGGACCCGGCCCATACCTGGTTCAAGATGGGCGAGCTTTCTCGCCAGTTTGTGGGCCGTACCTCGATGGATGTTTCCCGCGTGCAGCTCAATGATGGCAATAGTCATGAGCTGAATTGCAAACCGCAGGATTTTTCGTCGAACGGGACCGATTCGGTCGCCATGGAAATCGAGGAATTTGCCGCCCGCGGTGGAACTGTTTACGTGGTCGCCCCGACGGCGGGTGCGCTTGGGCGTATCAAGCAGATGCTCGAGGGCTTGCCGGTCGAAGACTACATTGTAGGCAATATGTCCGAAGGTTTCTGGCTCGAAGATGACGGAATCGCCTTCTTGACCGAGACACGCATTTTCAATCGCCATTCAAATAAGACCCGCAAACGCAAAATCGCGGGCTCCGTTTCTAGCGCCCTGATGATAGAATCGTTGAACCGCGGCGATTTCGTTTCGCATGAAGATCACGGCGTGGGCAAGTACTTAGGGCTTGTGCGTGTGAACGTGAATGGCGGTATGGTGGACTGTGCCTTGCTGGAATATGCCGGCGGAGACAAACTCAAGTTCCCTGTAGCGGACTTGCAGAAGATTGAACGCCTTGACACGCAAGAAACCCCTCCCAAGTTGGATAAATTGGGCGGCAAGGCCTGGGATAACCTCAAGGAACGCGTCAAGAAAAAGGTCATTCAGATTGCGCGCGAACTGGTGGAACTTTACGCCAAGCGCGAACTGGTGGAAGGCTTCGATTTCCCGCCCGATGGCAAGCTGCAGAAAGAATTTGAAGACGCCTTTGAATACGACCCGACACCCGACCAGGTGAAGGCTACCGAAGATATCAAGCGGGATATGGAATCGCGCCGCCCGATGGACCGCCTGATTTGTGGCGATGTGGGCTTTGGTAAGACCGAAGTCGCCATGCGTGCGGCGTTCAAGTGCGTGGTGAGCAAGAAGCAGGTGGTGCTCCTGGTGCCGACGACGATTCTGGCGGCCCAGCACTACGAAAACTTCATGGACCGCTTTGCCGGCTTTGGCGTGAACATTGCGCTAGTGAACCGCTACAAGAGCGCCAAGGAAAAAAAGGAAATTTTCAAGCAGGTGAGCGAAGGCAAGGTCGACATTTTGGTCGGTACGCACAGCCTGCTTTCTGAAAAGAACCAGTTCAAGGATTTGGGCCTTTTAATTATTGACGAAGAACAAAAGTTTGGCGTGAAGCAGAAGGAAAAACTGCGTGAAATGCGCCTTGCGGTTGATACGCTCAGCATGAGTGCGACTCCGATTCCGCGCTCGCTCCACTTGAGCATGACGGGCGTGCGCGATATTTCCTTGATTAATACGCCGCCTATGAACCGTTTGCCTGTAGAAACCAAGCTCATGAAGCGCGACGACATGGTCATCAAGCAGGCCATTGAAGACGAGCTTGCACGTGGCGGCCAGGTGTTCATTGTGAACGACCGTGTGCAAAGCATATATGAATTGGCGGACGATATCGAACATCTCGTGCCCGAGGCTCACATCGGTATTGCTCACGGGCAGATGAATGACCGCGATCTTGAAAATGCGATGGAAGCCTTTATCTCCCGCAAGTTTGATATCCTCGTCAGCACGAGTATTATCGAATCGGGCCTGGATGTCCCGAACGCGAATACGATTATCATCATGAACGCACATCACTTTGGCATTAGTCAGCTTTACCAGATGCGCGGGCGCGTGGGCCGCAGTAGCGTGCTTGCTAAAGCGCTGTTGGTGATTCCGTCGCAGCATGATATTTCGGCTGAATCCATGCGTCGCCTGAAGGCGCTGGAACAGTTTACTGACCTCGGTAGCGGTTATCAGCTGGCTATGCGCGACTTGGAAATTCGCGGGGCGGGCAACTTGCTCGGCCAGGAACAGCACGGCTTTATTGCCGAAGTGGGCTTTGAAACTTATGTGCGCCTGGTGCGCGAGGCGGTGGAACAGCTGCGCGGAGGACCGTCCGAAAAGCCGATTCAGCCTCGCGTGGAACTCGGCGTGGATGCTTACCTCCCCGAAGATTACATTCAGGATGGCCTCACTCGAATTTCGATGTACCAGCGGATTTCTCGCGTGTCGCATACTGACGAAATTGCGGGGGTAACGCAGGAACTCGCGGATCGTTTCGGGCCTGTGCCCGAAGCCGCCAAGATGCTCTTACTGGTCACCGAAATCGGCATCTTGGCGGGACGGCTCCGCATTCAAGGGCTTGTGCAGCGCAAGGGTATGCTCGCGGCGACTTTTGTAGAATTCCCGCCGCCCGATCCGCGAATCATCAGCGAGATGTATGCGAATACGCAGTTCCCCATGCGCATTATGGGCGGCTCGCCGCTGCAAGTCGTGATTGAACTCGGTAAGGGAAATGCGGTAGAACTCGCCGAAAAGGCTCTCAAGGAGTTCCGCGCCTTTGCGGTGATTAAGGCCGATTCGACGGTGGTGAAGACCCTGAATTCTTCTGCCGCGCCATCCGCTGACCGTTAGTTTATTTTTTGAGTAAACGGCTCGTTTCTTCGAGATGCTCCATCAGAACGTCTGCGATTTTCTCGACGGATTCGTTCTTGAGCAGGTTGGTCGCGATAAAGGTTTCGTCGGCGTCCGTCTCGAAACGAATCTGTTTTTCCGGAATCTGCGGAATGGCATCGAGAGTCGCTTTCTTGTGGAAGGAATCCTGGTGCAGCGAGAAAATCGGATTCAGTCCCTGTGCGGAACGGACAACTGAAATGTCTCCGCCGAACCGGTGGAAAATCGCGTGAATCTTCGGGGCACGCTTCCGCATTTTGATGTTCGACTTTTTACCGGGGTATCCGCATTCGTTCAGAATCTTGATGATGCGCCCGTAGTCGCCGACACAGTGAATTTGCAAGTCGCGGTTGTAATCGCGGGCTAGTTCCATCTGGCGCCGGAACGCCAATTCCTGAAGCCCCGGTTTCCCGTTGTCATCGGCATACCCTTCGTAGCGCTTGTCGAGTCCGCATTCGCCGACCCCCGCTTCAGGGTAGTTTCCTAGGAGCGATTCCAGACGCTCCCAGTCCGTTTCGGTAACGTTGCCGACAACCATCGGGTGAATCCCGTAGCTTCGGGTGGAACCTTCGAAAAGCCTTTCGTCCATCTTCTGTAGAATTTCCCATTCCCGTGGCTCGCAGGCGACAGCATTGAAATGAAGACCTCGCTTCAGGAGTGTCTTTGCGAGTTGTTCCGGGTTCGAAATTCTTGCCAAATGAAGATGGAAGTCGTTCATACCCTTAATATATACTGGAAAAAAGCGCTTTTATACAGATAAATGCAAAAAACTTCTTGTTTTTTTTATAAAAAAAGCCTAATTTAAGGACATAGTGTATTTTTGCGTTAAAAAAGGAGTTTTTATGCGCGATCTTTTGGAAAAAGCCTTGAATAAGGGTCTAGGTGTTTCTTTTACGACCGAAGGTGGTTTTGCCGTTATCCGCATTACCAAGGGGGCCGATGTCGTTGCATCCTGCAGCCTCGGTTCGGCCGATTTCCGCACCAGCGTTGAAGACTCCCTGCAGTCACTTCTGCTCGACCTGGAACGTAAAGGAATTTAATACGACCGTTCGCTCTCAAGTAAGTGAAATCGTCCCCGGCGAGCTCACTCTCGCAACCACCCCAGCTTAACGCCTGGGGCTTTATTGCTCACAGACGACCCTTCTCTCTGTCGTTCTAAAAAAACATCCCGCGGAATCCGCGGGATGTTTTTTTTAAAGGTATTTTGAAAAACCTTAATTAATTCTGCCGACCAGGTTACCCGAAATCATGTAATCCTTGGTGCTGCCGTAGCTGTGGAAACCGGCAGACAGGCTGAAGCGGTCGGTGAAAGCCTTTTCGAGGTAGATAGCTCCCAGGACGTCCTTCACATGCTTGGCTTCGAAGTTCACGAAGTCCTTGTGTTCGTGACGGTCGCCGACATATTCAGCTTCGATGATGATGCGGTCAACCACCGGAGTGTAGAAGGCGAGACCACCGGTCAGCGGAATCACCAGGTCGTCGGCCATGTCCATCAGGGCAGCTTCGGCGAAGAGGTTCACTGCGTTCGTGCCGAGCGGGAGGTTAGCCTTCAAGGAAGCGTTGTGCTTGATGTCGGCCTTGCTGTCGTAAACGGCGTCGAACAGGTTGCTACGGTAGGCGAGCTGGACCTTCAGTGCAGAGATTCCGGCGAGGTCATGGAAGTTGAATGCGGCGCGGATGTCGCCCTTGTCCAGGTTTTCAGACTTGCTGATCAAGGAAATGTAGGCGGACATGTTATCGCTCGGAATGAAACCGAACTGCAACTGGTTTTCAGGAGCCTGAGTGGAAAGGAATCCGTTCAGGTAACCGTCAATGTAGCCACCGAAGTAGTCACCGCTCTTGTCGGTGTTGTCCCAACGACCGACCTTGAAGGTGAACAGGTCGGTTTCCTGCATGGCCCATGCTTCGTCCAGCGAGAAATAGTCATCGCTGTACTGGCGGGTGCCTTCGCGGAGTTGTTCCTTCTTCACGTCCTTGTCGGTGTTGCCGTCGGCGGCTTTCAGGTCGCCGGGGTAGAAGGCGACTGCAATCTTGCCCTTGAAGTCTTCGGCTTCGGCGAGCACGGCAAAGTTGGCTTCACCGTTCCAGGTTTCGAGGTTGTCGCTCATTTCATCGTCTTCGCTGGTCCAGAGAACCTTGCCGGCTTCCAATTCAAAGTCGGCGTTGATGTCGAAGCTGATCTGGTTCACCGACATCACGGCGTTCTGGATCATTTTTTTCTTTTTGCGCTTTTTCTTCTTGTTCTTCGATTTTCTCTGTTTCTTCTAGTTTGTTCAGCGGCGGCCACTTCAGCAGGGGCCTTTTCTTCAGCCTTTTCTTCGACCTTTGTTTCGGTCTTGGCTTCAGCCTTGGGTTCTTCCTTGGCGACTTCGGCGGGGGCGGCTTCAGCAGCCGGTGCTGCGGCCTGTTCGGCCGGCTGTTCAGCTACGGGTTCTGCCTTGGCTTCTTCTTTGGCCGGGGCTTCAGCGGGAGCAGCTGCTTCTGCTGCCGGAGCGGGGGCTTCAGCAGGGGCTGCAGCGGCTTCAGCAGCGGGTGCTGCGGCGGGGGCTTCTGCAGCCGGGGCTTCTTTTGCCGGAGCTGCTGCGGGGGCGGCTGCTTCAGGGGCGGCAAAGACTGCTGCGGCCATGATGCAGGAGGCGATAAACATTTTCTTCATATAAGGAACTCCTTTATATATTCCACGGGAATAATTTTAGTAAAATTATCTTTCACTTGTTGTTTCCTGTGATAATTTTAGATTAAAAAGTTAATTTTACTGCCACAAGAGGTTTATTTTGAAAAAGATTCTTATTTCCGTTGTTTGTTTGGCTCTTTTCGCATCGTTCTCTTTCGCCCAGGAATCGCTGAGCGTTTATAAGAAAAACAGGGGGCAGATTGACGAAAACACCCCCGTTGGCTCGCTTCTGTTTACCGACTATATCAAGGAACTCCCGATTCCGATGGATTCCGTCAAGAAGGTGACCGTCGTCAAGGAAAAGGTCGTCGTCAAGGACAAGAAGGGCCGTGTCAAGAAGGACAAGAAAGGAAATCCCAAGACCAAGATGCAGCGCAAGCGTGTGGTGACCTGGGAAAAGGTTCAGCCTTCGGAACCGCCGCGTTTCGTGCCGATCCAGTGCAAGTTGGGCGAAGTCTGGGTCAAGCGTGCCGATCTGGCCCGTTTCAAGCAGGCCTCCTTGGACTTGAGTGGCGAGTACGCCTCTTCAACCGGAAGCGTTATCCTGAAAAAGTCTCCGACCAACCCACGCTATTTCTCTTTCATCATCCAGAATGGTCCGTTTGGCGGCCGTGCCGAGCTCGAAGCGAGCAACGTGGAACTGCGTGAATCTAACGGTCATGCCCGCCTGACTTATACCGAAGACGGTTGTACCGTCGATATCGCCATCGCCGACCGCAAGGTGCGCGTGGCGCAGAGGGGCTGCTCCGAATACAACGTCGGCAACTACAAGCTCGAAGGCGAATATAATACCTATAAAGGGAACCGCCGTGTCGTCGAGACCTTCAATATGCCCGAACAGAGCTTCAAGTACAAGAAGTACCTGTGGTGCGGCAGCGGTTTCGACAGCTGCGAAAAGGTCAAGGATGACAACGGCACCGTGACTATCACCTGGAGTAAGGACGGCAACGGATTCATCGAACGCGCCGCCGGTGAAGATTCCCATATTTACAGGCCGTTCGAACACGTGATTCCGCACAAGCGCGACTTCTATAATGGTGAAAAGCCCTTGGCCATCAAGACCAAGCGTACCGATATGGCGGGCGAGTGGATGATCTGGTATTTCTATCCGCAGGCGCAGCGCTTCAAGATGGTGCGAGCCGGCATGCGCGAAGATACCGCCTATATGGAAATCTATGAATAAGGTGCTTGAACAGTCCCGGATGATGTTCCTGGACTCAGGGGTCCTGGTGCGTCTGCTGCAGATGCATCCGGATTACTATCCCGTGATTTCGGCGGTGCTGGATAGCGCCTACGAAAAAAATGCGACGATTCTCGTTTCGCAAATTACTTTGTTTGAACTTTCGCACAAGGCGTATGCTGCGGGCGAGGGTGTCCTTGCGAGGCAGTACCGGGAATTTTTTGAACATTCACGGAACGTCAAGTCCTGCGATATCAATAGCGAAATTGCGGTCAAGGCTGCCGAAATCCTGAACCAGTCCGCAATGAACGGCAATGCCCTTTCAACGGAAGAATCCCTTCGCCTTGCGACGGCGTTCGTCTGCGGTGCAGACTGCTTCTTGACCGATCTGGGTAAGTTCCACGACCTGACGGATGTCCCGGTCGTGACGCTAGATGAAATTGTCTAAATGAAGTAAAGCGGGAGTCCTAGCAGAACTCCTGCATAAAAGCCGCCCAGAAGGTCGTCGGCCATCACGCCCCACGCACCGGGAAATTTTTCGAACCGGTGGATTCCGAGCGGCTTGAGAATGTCGAAAAAGCGGAATAGCGCAAAGCCGATGATTAAAATCCACGGCGCGCTGATAATCCTGCCGGGTTCGACGAAGGCGAATGCCATGAAGATTCCGCAGACTTCGTCTATTACAATCCAGCCGGGGTCTTCGGTACCCGTATCTTTCATCGCCTTTTTCACGAACGGAATCGCGGCGAAGAAAACGACGATGGCGGCTATAAAAAACAGTGGCCAAAATCCGGAATGGACTGCGAGTAGTGCCATTGGGTAGGCGACAACGGTTGCCGCGAGGCTTCCCATGGTGCCTGGAGCTTTGGGCGACATGCCCGAACCGAAGAACGTTGTGACGAGAGTAGACGACAAATCGGTGCCCCGCCACTGGTGGGGCACGCGTTTCTTGCCGTACTTTTCTTTAAGTTCCTCGCGGTTCACGAGAAATTAGTTGTCCTCATATTCGGAGCTGCCCCAGCCGTCGAGGTCGCCCGCGGCACGGCCCAGCGTAGCGCCGCCGAGAATTTCGTCGATACCCTTGTCTTCGGAATCGTCTTCCTCTTCTTCGAAGATTGAGGATTCTTCCAATTCGAGGTCTTCGTTCGGAATAATCGGATCGTCGTCAAGGTTGTTCTTGCTCTTTTTTCCTGCCATATTTTCTCCTTGGTAAAGGCGTTTCGTAATCTTTATCGCTATGATATAAAATTTTTTCTAAAAAAGGAGAATTTTTTTTGAAAAAAATCATTTTTTTTAGAAAAAGTTGTCTAAAATGCGTTTTTTGAAGGGGGTCGAGGGCTTCCTGGGCAATAAATTCTATTTTTGAGGGCGATGAAAGCGATTTTGATCATTGCGCACCACTGCATTTTGCCGGGGGCATATAAGGGGTTTGAAGAGATTCTTGACCGGCTGCATCACGATATGCCGGGTACCCGCGTGGCCAGTACGAGCCTTCTGGACCTCGAAAACGACCTTCGTACACTCCTGCGCGAAGACGTGGAGTCCGTGATGCTGTTGCCTTACCTGCTTTTGAACGGTCAGCATACCAAGAATGACGTGCCCAAGGTAGTGGCCCGCTTGCAGGCGGAATTCCCGGAAATTCCGATAACCCTGTTGCCCTGTCTTGGCGACTGGAAAGAATTTGCAAGCATGGTGGTGGACGGCGTCCGAAATGCACAGGTTGGAATGTGTCGTTCTGAACGTAGTGAAGAATCTAGATGTTCTTTAGATCCTTCGGCTACGCCTGATTCTATCGACTTCGGCTCCAGAATGACAGGCTTCGCTTGGGATGATGCTAGAATGCTGCGAGTTCAGGCCTCAAATTTCTTCTCCATCGAGCTGAATCTTGAAGGCAGGAATGTGCTTGTGGTCGGCGGTGGCCGTATCGCGCTCCGCAAGGTGAAAACGCTTTTGCCCACGGGAGCCCGTATTACGGTGGTCGCCCCGCAGTTCGACCCTGAATTTAAGTCTTTAGATTCTTGGACTACGCCTGATTCCAGAATGACAGGCTCCGCTCAGAAAGACTCTTTGACGTCCGTAACGTTGATTAAACGAGCATACGAACCGCTCGACCTTCGCTGCGTCTTTATGGTGTTTATCTGCACCGACCAGCCCACGGTTAATGCCCAGGTGTCTAACGATGCCCATGCTCGTCGCATTCTGGTGAATAACGCGTGTGACTACCTTGACGGTGACTTTATCGTGCCAGCCCGTATGGATTTCGGCGAAAATATTGCAGTGACGGTTTCTACCCAGGGGCGTGCCCCGTCGCTCGCCAAGAAGCTCAAGCAGAAAATTCAGGCCGAGTGGGCCGAAGGCCTCGAACAGGTCGAAAAAGAATTCTACGAATCGTGATGGCAAAATAACGGCGGCTTGGATAACGCCGAATTTTATTATATTAGTGATGAAATAAGGAGAAAAATCATGATTATACGCCCACGCCGCTTACGCAAGAATGAAACGATCCGCAATATGGTTGCGGAAACCGCAGTGAACCCAGATTCTCTCGTCTACCCGATGTTCGTGGTAGAGGGGGAGGGTGTCAAGGAAGAAATCCCGTCGATGCCGGGGCAGTTTCGTTTCTCGATTGACGAAATTCTGAAGGAACTTGAAAACTGCGTCGCGCTTGGCATCAAGTCGATTCTTTTGTTCGGAAATCCGAGCTATAAGGATGAAATCGCTTCGTCCGCTTACGATGACGACGGAATTGTGCAACGTGCGGTGCGTTGCATCAAGGTGAAGTTCCCGGAACTGTTCGTGATTACCGATGTGTGCCTTTGCGAATACATGAGTCATGGCCATTGCGGTATCGTCAAGGAAAATGGCGATGTGGATAACGACCCGACGCTTGAACTTTTGGCGAAGACCGCTCTTTCGCATGCGGAGGCCGGTGCCGATATGGTGGCTCCTTCGGATATGATGGATGGCCGTGTGGCGGCGATACGCTCGAAACTAGATGAGAAAGGTTTCAAGGACACGCCGATTATGGCCTACAGTGCGAAGTTTGCGAGCGCCTACTACGGACCTTTCCGCGACGCGGCGAATTCCGCTCCGCACTTTGGTAACCGTAAGAGCTACCAGATGGATGTGCGTAATGGTCGAGAAGCCTTGCATGAGGTGGAACTGGATCTTGAGGAAGGGGCCGATATCGTAATGGTGAAACCGGGCCTTGCTTTCCTCGATGTCCTGTGTCAGACGGCAGATATGAGTAGTGTCCCTGTGGCCGTGTACAACGTCAGTGGTGAGTATTCGATGGTCAAGGCGGCTGCGAAAATGGGCTGGATTGACGAAAATGCCATCATCCGCGAAAACCTGCTGGCCTTCAAGCGCGCCGGTGCCGATATTATCATTACCTATCACGCCAAGGAAGCGCTGGAACGGGGCCTGCTGAAATAGAGCGTCTTCTCCGCATGGGGTATACATTTGTTCTTAATCTTGTTGGTAAATTAATTTTTACTGTTTTGTCTGTAAAAATAAAGTATATTAGCAGTGCTTTTAAAGATAAAAGTTAAACCCAATGGAGAACAAAATGAAAAAGTACATGATGATTGCCGCTCTCGGCATGGCAGCCCTTTTCACCGCTTGCGGCGATGATTCCTCTTCTAACGCATCCTCTAATGGTGGTAGCTCCAAGACTCAGCTCGATGGTAAGGCTGTTGTTTCTTGCGACAGAATTCAGACTGTTGCCGGCATGCAGAAGCATTATTGCCATGCTATTGCCGCTGATGATGCGAATGTTGAAGCTTTCAAGGCCAAGTGCGCTCCGATTAGCGAATTGGACGATAACCAGTACACGGTTGGTACCGGTTGCGTTGGTGCCAAGCTCGCTTGCGATACGAAGGAAGGCGGCCAGGTTGAATACTTCTTTGAACAGGTGGACGTCGAATTCGGTTGCGCCAATATCGGTCCGCACAACTTCTAATATCGGCTAAATTACATCGAGTAATTTTGAAGAGAGTCCGGCCTTCGGGTCGGATTTTCTATTTTTGGAGGCATGAACCATTCTTTAAGCGAAAAACTTTTTGCAGAAGCCAAGGGCCTGATGCCGGGTGGCGTGAATAGCCCTGTACGTGCGTACGGTAATGTGGGGGCGACCCCTCCGTTTATCGCGCGTGCTAAGGGAAGTCATATCTACGATGTAGATGGCAACGACTATATCGACTACGTGGGTAGCTGGGGCCCGATGCTTTTGGGGCATGCGCATGATTCTGTAATCAAGGCGGTTTCGGAAACGGCGCAGAACGGACTCAGCTTCGGCGCTCCGTGCGGCTTGGAATCGGAACTTGCGAAGCTCGTGATGAGCCTTGTTCCGAGCGTCGAGATGATCCGCATGGTGAACAGCGGTACCGAGGCGACCATGAGCGCTATTCGTGCGGCTCGCGGATTTACAGGCCGCGACAAGATCGTGAAATTTGAAGGATGCTACCACGGCCATAGCGACAGCCTGCTCATCAAGGCGGGTTCGGGCATGCTCACGACGGGCAAGCCGAGCAGCAAGGGCGTGCCTGCGGACCTTGCCAAGTACACGCTCACGCTCCCGTACAACGATGTGGCGGGCGTGAAGGAACTTTTCGATAAGATAGGCGACGAAATCGCTGGCGTCATCGTGGAGCCGGTGGCGGGGAACATGGGGGTCGTGCCCGCAAAGCCCGAGTTCCTGAAGACGCTTTCCGAAGAAACCAAGAAGCATGGCGCACTCCTGATCGTCGATGAAGTCATGACAGGATTTCGCGTGGATGTCCATTGCGCGCAGGGGTTCTATGGAATCAAGCCGGACCTGACGACTTTCGGAAAAATTATCGGCGGTGGAATGCCGGTAGGCGCCTATGGCGGTCGCCTCGATGTGATGCAACAGATTGCCCCTCTCGGTGGAATCTACCAGGCGGGTACGCTGTCGGGCAATCCGGTCGCGATGGCGGCGGGGCTTGCCACGATGCGTGAACTTTCGGCGCATCCGGAGCTGTACGCGCATGCCGAAGCGATGACGAAGCGCCTGATTGCGGGCCTTCTGGATGCGGCCAAGGCGGCAGGAATTCCGCTTGCTGCCAATCAGGTGGGCTCCATGGGTTGTATCTTCTTTACCGAAGGGCCTGTGGAATGCTTTGCCGATGTGCAGAAGTCCGACCTGGAACTTTTCCGTAGGTACTTCCTCGGAATGCTCGATGAAGGTATCTACCTCGCGCCGAGCCAGTTCGAAGCCATTTTTGTGAGTGCCGCCCATACGGAAAATGACATTGACCGTACCGTC
>SAMEA3663015__coassemble_448_pt1 | contig 16358 bp, 11 predicted proteins | sample SAMEA3663015__metabat2_low_PE_034 | metagenome-assembled genome bin SAMEA3663015 (sample SAMEA3663015) | pig gut metagenome | biome: pig gut; feature: pig-associated habitat; material: faeces | place: France | collected 2012 | reverse complement strand
ATCGATGAAAAGGGCGCACTCGTTGCGGACTCCTCTAAACTCCACAAATGGACTCCTATCGGCAACTCAAGCGTTGCCTTTACCGGGACCTTCGATGGCGACGGCCACATCGTCAGCGGAATGTTCATCAACACGACAAGCTCGCACAATGGATTGTTCGGAAACAGCAGCGGGACTATACAGAATTTGACCGTTGAGAATTCATGGGTAAGCGGAGGAAAAAATACAGCAGGAATTGTTGCTGTTTTAGCAGGGGCAGGAATTGTAAAGAATGTTGAAAATAAAGCTAGTATTATAAGCCAATCGGAAACTGTTGCAGGTATTGTAGCCTTAACATCATACGCTTATTCAAAGAAGGGTACAATAGAAAATGCAAAAAACTATGGTTTCATACAAGGGGCGAAATTAGTTGCAGGAATCATAGCATCATCTGACAACGGTTTGAGTTTAAAAGACGTTGCTAATTATGGTTTAATCACAAGTCAAACTAGCGCAGGAGGGATTGGCTGTCATCTTGGTTCTGAAACAAGCATAGACCATGCTGAGAATTTTGGAGACATTACGGGAAAAGACTATACTGCAGGCATTGCGAGCTATTTTGGACATGGATATTGCACGGCAAATAGAAAATACGGGACACTAAAACGAGCCAAAAACGACGCACCCATACAAGGAAATAAATACACCTCTGGAATTGTCGGCCAAGCACAATGTGTTACAATTGAAACATCCGTAAATAACGGCATTATAAATGGCAAAAATTTGACCGGAGGCATTTGTGGACACTGTCAAAGATCTACCACAACATCCATTTACAACACTGCCACGATCTCAGGTACGCTTAATGTTGGGGGTATAACAGGGCATAACGAAGAAGGCGTCACCAATTCCGCCTATTCTACCGGCATAGTTGACGGAGATTCTCTAATCGGCTTGATGATCGGTTACAACTACAACACCACCATGGCAGACTACTACTATCTGGAACAAGGAGACCAAGAACCCTTCGGTCTTAACAACGGCGGCGGAGTCGCCACCCCAAAATCTGAAAAAGAAATGAAATCCTCTGACTTTGCAGAACTTCTCGGCGAAGATTTCGTTTATGACAGCGGCTTGAACAACGGCTACCCCATACTCAAGTGGGAAAAGGAAGAATAAATAGCAGCGGAGAATATCATGGGCATTATTGACGCAATTTTTTTCAAGTATTTCGGTCCTGTTTTCATCAAGGAAGATAGCGACGTAAAACCTTATATCGAAAAGATGAAATCCCTATCTTCTAGAGCAACAGGGAAACTCAAAGGTAAAATAGACGAACAAATTGCTATTGCCGAGGCAGGACTAATTGGAGAAAATAATATCACATACGAACTGAAAAATAGCGGCATGGACATGCTTGTCATGCATGACCTCTATTTGGAAAAGAACGGACTTTCAGCACAAATAGATTTTTTGGTGATAACCAGAAAGCATATATTTGTTATTGAATGCAAAAATCTTTATGGGAACATTGAAATTGATGAAAACGGAAATTTCATCCGACAAAAATGGTTTGGGAAAACATGTAGAAAAGAGGGTTTTCCATCTCCAGTTTCTCAAAACGAAAGACATTTAAACATTCTCAAAGAAATTCGCCGAGAATACAAGAATAATTTCTTAACTCAAGGATTATTTGACAAGTTATTTCCAGAGACATACCGTTCCATTGTAGTTTTGGCAAATCCAAAAACAATTCTAGACGCAAAAAATGCCCCCGAAAACATTCGTAAAATCGTCATTCGGTCGGACCAACTTATTGCGCACATCAAAAAAATTGAAGATCAAGATGATTCTGTAAAATCTTCAGAAAAAGAAATGCATGACTTACTGGATTCATTTATCAAATGCAGTAAGTCAAACAAATCTGACTACGCAAAAAAATATGAAAAAATGCTGACAGAGTTGATCGCCAACAAGGTAGAGTCACAAAAGGACGCCACCACAGAAGAAATCAACCCGAACTCAGCCAAAAATATTAGCGAGGAAGGAACATCTACACAGAAAACCTGTCCTAAATGTGGAAAAGTCCTAGTTCTTCGAACTGCAAAGAAAGGCGCGAACGTAGGCAACCAATTTTGGGGTTGTAGCGGTTATCCCAAATGCTGGTATAAAGAGAAAATTGATAGCTAAACCCATATGCTCCGATTACTCAATCTAAAATTAGAGCGTATTGACATTGTCAATACAAAAGACTCCCTAAAGCCTGCAATATAATTGCTGGTTAAAAAAAAGCGTACTTCAACACAAACCAACTGTCAAGGAATACTTGACTGTTCAAACAGAAGAAAAACGAACTCGCATGCGCCATTGAGGAAATTTATTATATTAAATGCCATGGCAAAAGATGAAGACGGAATCGAAGAAGTTGAAGTTCACGAAATTCACCGGGAAGAAGTTCCTGTGGAAGATAATTCTTCGAACATAAAAAAGGCTTTGGCGGTGTTGCTGATGCTTGCCGCCTTGGCTTATGACGCTTCTCCGATAGACTTGATTCCAGACGTTCCCATCATAGGCTGGATTGACGATGCTGGCCTTACGCTCGCAGCAGGCATCAACCTGATTCAACAATTTGTCGGAAACCAGAACGCAAGCCTGGTTAAGCTCCTGAAATACGCCAAGTGGACCTTCGTCTCGATGGTCGCCATAGCCGTTTTGCTGCTAGGCGGTTTAATCGCCCTAATCGTCAATTTGATTGCCGGATAAATCAAACAATCCTTTACTGTTCCATTGCAGAATCAATGCAAGGAATCTTTTCAGATTCAAGGTAGTCAATGATTTCGTCCAAGGTCTTTTGCGGACTCTTTATTTCGCCAAGCCCAAGTTCAAACGACGGATCTCCCGTACTAGGATCCAATTTGAAGGCGAAGCGGAGCGTCTAAATATGATTATTATAAATACAATAATTAGCGAATCCTCAAAAAAACATCGTTTTCTCGCTTTTTGCCTAAAAGCCTTTTTTCAGCTATCCTCTAACCACTAATCACCAATCACCAACCACTACTTTTTCTATCTTTCCATCCGTATTTTATTGTACAGTAAAAACCAGGGATTTATCCCATAGGAAGACACAAATGAAAAAGATCAAGTTCCAGGACACCTCGTTCCGCGATGGTTTCCAATCTATTTTCGGTGCCCGTGTGTTCGCCAAGGACTTTATGCCCGCGGTCGAAGCAGCCGTGAAGGCTGGCATCACCCACTTTGAAGCTGGTGGCGGCGCCCGTTTCCAGGCCCTGTACCAGAACTGCGGCGAAGACGCATTCGACATGATGGACGAATTCCGCCGCGTAGTCGGCCCGAACATCCGCCTGCAGACACTTGCCCGCGGTATCAACGTGGTGGCCCTCGCCCCGCAGCCGCGCGACATGATCAAGCTCCATGCCGACATGTTCAAGAAGCACGGCATGACCCGTATTCGTAACTTCGACGCTTTGAACGACGTGAACAACCTCATCTACTCCGGCAAGTGCATTACCGATGCCGGTCTGGAACACGAAGTCGTCGTGACCATGATGGAACTTCCTCCGGGATGCGACCTCAACGCCGCCCACAACCCGGAATTCTACGAACGCATCCTCCGCAACATCTTGGACGCAGGTGTTCCGTTCGCTTCCGTCTGCTTCAAGGACGCTTCCGGTACCACGAACCCGACCAAGGTTTACGAAACCTTCAAGCGCGCCCGCAAGCTCCTCGGTGACAAGGTGGAACTCCGCATCCACAGCCATGACACCTGCGGTACCGGTGTGGCCCAGTACAAGGCCGCTATCGAAGGTGGCGCCGATGGTGTCGACCTCGGTCGCAAGCCGCTTTCCGGCGGTACGGCTCAGCCCGACCTGTTCTCCATGTTCCACGCCCTCAAGGGTACGGAATACAAGCTCGCCCTCGGTGAAGACAGCATCGTCGATGACCATATTCCGGAACTCATGGAAGCGAACAACGTCGCCGTTGAATGCCTCAAGGACTACAACTTCCCGCCTGAAGCACGCCAGATTACCACCGACGTGATCTTCAGCCCCATGCCGGGTGGCGCTCTTACCGCCAACACCCTCATGATGCGTGAAACCAAGACCTTCCACCTGTTCCCGAAGGTGATCGAGAACATGAGTGAATGCGTCCGTCGCGGTGGCTTTGCTTCTTCCGTGACGCCGGTTTCCCAGTTCTACTTCCAGCAGGCTTACATGAACACCCTGAACCAGGCTGCCGGTCGCGGTACTTGGTTCAAGATGACCGAAGGCTACGGCAAGATGCTCCTCGGCTACCAGGGCAAGACCCCGTGCGAACCGGATCCGGAACTCGTGAAGATCGCTGCCGACCAGTTCAACATGAAGCCGTTCAAGGAAGCCTATCCGGGCGTCCAGTGCGCAGAAGAAATTCTCGAACCGGGCATTCCGAAGGCCAAGGCTCTCCTCGAAGAAAATGGTCTGCCGGTTACCGACGAAACCATCTTCATCACGGGCTGCCTCCAGACGAAGGCTGGCAACAAGGGTATCGAATTCCTCAAGGGCAACCGCCACATTGGCGTTCCCAAGAAGGACCCGAACGCTGCTCCGGCCGTGGACACCAAGAACATGAAGGCCGGCGCCGCAAGCACCTACCGCATCGCTCTTGGCAACCAGAGCTGGGACGTGCAGGTTCAGACCCTCAAGTAATTTGTTGCGGCAACCGCCGTTTCATAAACAAATTAAAAAGAGCCTCCGGCAAATCGCCGGGGCTCTTTTTGTCTTTTCTCTTTTCAAGGAATCTTTTTAGAACACGAACTGCTTACCCGCATACACGGTCACAGACATCAGATTATTGTTCGCGAGACCTGCGAAAAACCCTGTCGGATGCGCATAGGTAAACTTGAGCGAAGATGTCCAGTTGTCGGGACTCCCCTTATGCAGGAAGTCATACTCCGCGACAAGGTTGCCATACTGTCCGTGTCGGCCAAGATGCAAACCCAACCAGTAGGCGGTCGCGAAAGCGGCCCCCGATTTTCCGTCCACATCGTCGACAATCCGCAGATCGTCCAGTTTTTCACGAGCATCGTCATAATCGGACGCGCCTTGGAACAACTGGGCACCACCGGCAAAGCCAAGAATGACGTACGCCCCCAGGTTGAAGTCGACACCGGCCAAGATACGTTCCTGGATATTCCAGAAACTGTAGCTTTCCTTGCCAGCATCGCTCCTAAGCCACGCCGCATACTTCGCATCACCATCCAGCGGTACCGTATTCTCTGTTTTCGTAAGCGACGACGGATTGCACTTACTCCCTTCGTCGCAACCGAACTTCAGCGAACCGCCGAAACCGCCCGCCGCGATGTTTACGAAGAACGGCGACAACGCTCCGCCCATGCGGTAGGTAAAGCCTACATTTCCACCTCCCGCATTCAGGTCCTTCACGTTGTAGTCGTCACCCGTGTGCCCCCAGAAACCAGAAGCGGTCACGGACATTTCCGACGAGGAACTATCCGCAGAGGCACGGTGCATCAACGGGGCCGGCATAAGGGTCGCCCCCATAGAACGGGAAGTGGGCTCCAAACATCCAGAGACAAACAACGACAACGAGGCCGTCACCGCCATTTGCATGTATATTTTTTTCATTTTATCTCCATAAAATTAGGATTCACTTTCCAAACACTCTCAAGTAAAGATAACATATCCACAACAAGTTACTTCAAGACAATGTCATGAATCAGGCATTCTTCGTTAGTAACGACATTTTCAAAGACAAGCCTAGAGGCAACCAGTTTCTGTTCCGGAGTATAAAGCGTATTTACAATTTCGGCCAAAGGAATCTCAGAGACCATAAAATTGCCATCCATTCGGCCAGAACCTATCATTTTGCGGCCTTTTTTGAAGGAATCGAAATAGACTCCCGTACCGCTGCAAGTCCCCGGCCAATAAGTAATTTTAAGAGTCGAATAGTCTCCCATGAATTTTTCCCCATCAAGGTCAAGGTGCATTCCGCCCCCCGCTCGACCGAACTTCAACGCTGCACCATTTCCCAGTGCATCCGAGTAAGTGCTGGAACTTTGAGATTCTGTCCAAGGGACAAATTTGTATTCATTGGACGGATAAACCTGCGAGCGTACCTTTTCCGCAGGAACATTGAGACCTGCCGTAGAGACAAATAGTTCGGGTTCATGCATGGTCACATTGGCTCCATCGGAGTTCAAGACCACCCCGAACCAATGGTAACGATCAAGCGCTCCCGGTGCCGCGGGCATATTCCAGCGCAATACATGATACTTGCCATCCAAAGGAACATCTATTTCTTTCAGCTGAAGCTGACCACCCCCGTTCCTGCTCTTGTAGAGCAGGAGTTCCGCCTTCATCCAATTTCCCTTGGATTGATTTACCTTGATTTCAACTTCAATGACTGAAGCAGACGGAATGCTCGCCCCGTTGTCATGCAGACTCACCTTGTGCCAACCCGCAGGAACGCTGAACGAGACCAAGTCATTTAATTCAGAAGCCGTTTGCTCATACATATATCGACTATAGCCGGGCGCTGTTCTTTGGACACTTCCTAGCGTACTCAAGAGATGCGGAATTTTAGACGGGTCCATACAATTCGTGCCAGGAACGAAGTGTCCCGCCAATTTTTCGTTTCGGAAAGCCCTATACGTTGAATCATAGTCCTGATTTGCGAGTTCGCAAAGCAGGCGCCACAAATCAACGCGCATTCCATCTGCAACATTTGCATTTGAACCATCGGGCAGCTCTACATGACGACCACTCATCGGCTCATTATAGCGCGGATGCGTCGGATCGACCGCGTAAGCAGCATTGGCCGTGCTACGGTTTCCCGGATTCGTAAATGGGAATCCGTCCGAAGCTTGATGAAACGCACATGGTTTGTCGATGGCGAGAGTTCCATCGCATTTCATATCCATCGCACTTGCCGTAGGAATAAAGGTGCTGTTTTTCTGATTAAGCTGCTTTTCGTCCCAGTTTGTGGACAACCCCACCGATAAAAGCCCTACGCTCACCTGCATACTAGGCGGAATCGCACTTTCCATTCCGGAGAGCAAGCTGTTATACATCGTTTCCGCAAAAGGATATGTACTTCCCTGAACAAAATCGTACAGGGACGCCTGATTTTCTTGGCGTTTACGATCGTAATCCATTTTCTTGTAGGCCCTGTTATAAGCAATTCTTGCAGAATTATCCGGAGAATACCCCATTTCGCTAATGGCGCGCCCCATTACGACCGAAGCCTTAGATGCCGCGCGGTTCAATTTAAAATAATTTAGATTTCCTTCGACAAGATTACCCTTCAGCTGTCCCTGCGCAACCAGGACTGACGGAAAACCCTTATATTCTGCAGCCTTGCGGTATTGCCCAAAAAGGAACCTTTCCGAAGATATATTCTTAAAATATTCTCTCCTTCCGTCCTTTTCAACATAGTCATACAGCAGCAAGCCGCTCGCACCAGGTCCATCAATCAAGTCCCGGAAAGCCTCCGCTTCAGCAGACCCGCCTTCTTTCGCCCAGAAATTAATCGTATAGTAAAGAGACAGTGGCAACACAGCCCCCTGATGAGGAGAATCCAGCGAGGCATAAAGCTTTATGGGAGCATCCGTTTTCGCTCGTTTCGTATCGTAAAGATACGCTCCATAGCGTCCGAGCACTCCACCTTGGCTAATTCCCATCACGACGAAGCCCTCCTGTTTATTAGCAAAATCAATAAGGCTATTATTATTCAAGAATTGGAGAAGCCTCGAGAAATCTGCCGCATTCTCTTCGAGCGAACGCCTCACCGTTTCGGGGAACTGCACTAAAATCGGCGTGTACCCCAATTCCGAAAGAATGTTGGTGAGGCCGATTCCATTGACTTCCTTTTCGAACGCGTCCAAGGTGCGCAAACCCCTTAAGTTAAGATAAATCCCGTCCAAAATAAAGAACGGCCTATCCAAAGCAAAACCGTACTTGGCAGAACTACTCCCTTGCGGTTCGTAGACGCGAATTCGAACGTTTTGTGTCATCTGTACGTTGCAAATCGCACCAGAGGCATCGACGAACCTTGCAGTAGAAGTTTCCCTCGCGCACAAGATCTGGTCAGCCGATTTAGCAAAATTGACAGTATAATTTCTTGCAAAAACAGATGTAGATGCCAGCAGGCACATAATAAGGATGCTCAGAAACTTCATTACTTTACCTCCACAAAGATATTCTGATTAACGGTCAATCCGCCTTCCGTCAGCTTAAGGCGAATCTTCTGGAGACCAGCCGATTCGAACTCCAGCTCCATTTCACTCTTCGGTTCAAGAACCTTCCACTGGTTGTCCGACCATATTTCCACCTTGGGCGGCGTTTTCCTGTTCGTGCTCACAAAATAAGGATCGTAGAATAGTTTCAGTCTGGAGCCACCGACATTTTCCGAAGGCAGGCCCGCAAGCAGAACACGAGAATTCTTCAGCAGACTTGTTTCGCAAGCGGTATCCGCGCAAACTCGGTAAGCGTAATCCACATTGCCCAGCAACAGAGGCATGGCGCGATTATCCGTTCCCGCCGCATAAATTTCGGCCTCGTAAAAGAGCGCCTTGGGATTCGCTATGACACTATCCTTCAAGCGATTTCTTTCGACAAAGAACATGCTCCGGAACCATCCGCTACGCGATTCCTGAGCGGTCAAGCTGTCCCTATTCACAAATGCCCCTATTTGAATATGTTCATCTTCGCTCAAGACGAACATGGCGTTTGTCGACGCCGTCAAGGCGGAACGTTCCTCGGAAGAATATGCCGCCGTCGTTACCGGGACCTTAGACTGCATAAACTTAGGCGAGCGTACGCTCCGTTCCGGAGAAATATCGCTGAAAGGATAAGCATCTTCCGTATCCGAAGCACCAACGTTTTCGTTGTCCGAAATTCCGCAGCTGAGGGCAATATCATCCACGAATACCGTCGTATACTGATGCGCCGGCACGTCGAAGAGTCCGACCCCCACCTTCTCGATGCGGGCACTGCCCCGACCAAGGAGATTTTCCACCGGAGCCGTCAGGGAATAAGTACGGTTCGGTTCGAGATTGTAGAAGGAAACGCCGCTATTCCCAAAGTTTCCCGCAAGCCAGACGCCAAACTTCGCCTTCTGCGAGACGCGAACCTTAAGGGAAAGGTTCCCTCCCTGGACGGTCGCAGGCAACTTGGAAAACGTCAATGCGCCCGTCCAGTCCCCCGCCTTGTCCTTCATACCGGACCAGCGGATATAAGGCGGGGTAAGCGCCTCCATTTCGCCCCAGTTGGCGCTCCATTCCGGCGCTTCCGGGAACGTCGTCCCCGCGGTTTCCACCTTACCCGATTCGCCATTCTTATACAGCGAGATTTCTTGACACACTTGCGCAAAACTCGAAAGGGACAATACGGTCCCCATCAAGGCTGCACACCTTGACATCCTATTTTTCATAGGACCTCCAACTTTATAATGTTATCAGAACACGACGGCACCCGCCGCCATGCAAAATCTACCAAGCCATATACCAATAGAGCCTAAAACAAAAAAAAGATACACCCATGGCGTATGGATGTATCTAATAAATATTTTCGCTCCGTACAAAATTATAGTTAAAGAACAAACTATTGTAAAGAGGTCCGGCTCATTTTTTTCAAAAAAAATTCACCACTGGATCATCCCCATTCGGGGACCATGCGCACTAAGGTTACGAGTAACCAAGTGCTGTCCGCCGTCAGTCGTCACACTCCTTCCAGGACGACTTTTAACTCATTGCATTCCTTCCAAGACGACTTTTAACTGAAGTCATTCTCGACCGAAGGGAGGGAATCCACTACACTCATTTTTCATTTTCCAGTTTCACCTTCAGTTCACTTATATATACGCCGTTTTCAACCTTCGTTGTATAGGTATAGCGGTCCTTGTACATAAGCTCCAGCCTCTTCAAGAATGTGGCAAGTCCGAGTCCACTTGACTTGGATTTACTCTTCCGCGGGAAGTTGCTGTTTTCGGCCCTGAAATAAAGTTCACCGTTCTTTTGTTCGATATAAATATGAGCAAAGCTTATCCCGTCCGGATTCAGGCAATGTTTCATCGCATTTTCCATCAGGGGCATCATCATCAGCGGCACCACTTGCGCCTGCGGATTTTCAAGGTTCACCTCGAACTTCAAATCAAAGGACTCGTCTAACCGCAACCTTTCCAAGTCCGCATATTTCTCAAGAATTTCCACATCCTCTTTCACCGAAATGTACTGATCAGACGTCTGGTAAAGCATCATGCGAAGCAACTGCGAAAGCTTCGTCATGCTATTTTCAGCAAGGCCCGGATCAAAGCGAATCAGGCTTGTGATGTTGTTCAGCGTATTGAATAAAAAGTGCGGACTCAGTTGCTGCTTTAAAAAAGTAAGTTCGTACGCCATCTCGGTACGGCGTTTTTCGCGCATCACAAACGCCCTCATGATCGAACGGCTCGCAAAAACAATGGCAATGCAAATCACGCATACAAAATTCAATATCAAGACGAAACTGACTATAGTCCAAATCGAAAAATGTCCCCGGACAGCCCTAAAACAATATATGGCAAAAAAGTCCGACAATGTCTCGGCAGGATTTTTAGTCATCAGGAAAACGACAAATTCCCTACAGGCGATGCCAATGACCAAAAGCAAGGCGTTGCACAAGAAATAAGCCAAGTATTTTTTTCGGACAAAAAGTTTCGGAACCAAGATGCGCAGGTTCACAAAAAAGATAATCATGGTCGCAAGGAGCGGCACATAGAAACTCACCATGTTCCACAAGTCAAACTCGTTTGCCATGGGAGCCGTCGGGTCAAGAATCAAAATCAGCGGGAAAATCAGGATAAAAAACCAGACCAGAATCGACACAGCATAAGATGGCACCGGATAAAGCTTGATGCTTTCGTCCTCGATCAGGGCGACAATCTCGCGTTCGCCACGATCAAACCGAGCTTCCTCCAATTCGGCCAGCCACATTCTCAGATTGCTAAAAAAGAGTTTCACTCGCTCGAGTATTGACGCGCAGCATTTTTCTTGGGAATTTTGGTTGTCTTTTGTCATAAAAGTGTCTCTCTGGGTACAAAAATAGCCCTTATTTGAGCAAAAAAAAGCTCCTTATGACAAAAACGTGACAAAAGTGCCGTTTTCCTTGACGAAATTCACAAAAAACTTTTGCGAAGTAAAGCGTAATCTATGACACTTCAAAATAGAAAAGGAGGTAGATTTACAAACGCAAACAAAACAACAAGTAACGAGGTAGATATGACAAAGAATACGCACGTTCGTGATGACAGGGATGTTTATTTCCAGTATCTGAACGATATTTCCAAATATCCGCTGCTTACCAAGGAACAAGAAAAGGTTGTACTCGCGAAAGTTCGCGAAGGCAGCCGCGAAGCCATGGACCTGCTTGTCAAAAGCAATCTCCGATTCGTGGTGAATATCGCCAACCTTTATAAGGGCCAGGGCCTTGACGTGAACGAGCTCATCAACGAAGGCAATATGGGCCTCATCGAAGCCGCTCGCCGCTTTGACCACTCCCAGAAAATCAAGTTTATCAGCTACGCCGTCTGGTGGGTTCGTCAGAACATTACCCGTGCCATCGCAGAACGCGGCCGTCTGGTGCGCATCAGCGCCGAAAAGGAACTCGTGCTCCGCCGCTTCGCCAAGAAGGGCGGCCAGATGCACCAGGTCGTCGGCGGTGGACTTATGCTTGACCCGAAGAGCCTCGAAGGCGTTAGCAAGTATAAGGCGAACGACATCGAAAAAATTCTGATGATGGGCAACAAGTCCACATCGCTCGACGCTCCCGTCGGTGAAGACGGCGACATAACCCTCGGCGACACCATTGCAGCGACTGAATTCCGCACCGACGAGCTCGCCGAGCAGCACAACCGCAACAAGCTTTTTGACAAGGCGATGGATAACAGCCTTTCTGAACAGGAAAAAGAAATCATCAAGCTCTATTTCGGCTTCAAGATGGATTCCGACCTGAACCTGAAGGAAATCGCCCCGATGGTAGGCCTCTCCAAGGAACGCACCCGCCAGCTCAAGGATTCCGCCCTTGAAAAGCTCCGCAACGAGCAGCTGACCCGCGTCCTGAACGACGCCGCCTAACTTTTGACCTTTTTTTCTCTCTCTCCTAATATTAAAAACCGGCCTTTGAGCCGGTTTTTTCCGTTTTTCCCCGTTTGGGTCGCCCCGACAAAGAAATCAAATTGTATTTTTAGAGCATGAATTTCAATATGCTGAACTTTCGCACTCTTTTTGTAGCGGGTCTTTCGGCCCTCTGCCTTACGACGAGCCCTTTCGCGGCTAAAGACAAGAAGGACGCCCCGGGCGACTTCTACAATGAAGTCTCGCGCCTGAACAAGGTGCTTTCCGAAGTCAACCGCAAGTATGTCGAAGATGTTGATCCGACCGAGCTTAGCGATGCAGCCCTGAACGGCATCCGCAACATTCTGGACCCGCACACGACCGTTTTCTCCCCGAAGGACTACGAAAGCCTGAAAGTCTCGATGGAAGGAAAGTTCGGCGGCGTAGGCATAACCATCAGCCTCCGCGACAATATTCTGACCGTGATTTCGCCCTTGTCCGGCACGCCGGCCTTCCGCCTCGGCATCCGCGCCGGTGACCGCATCCGTAAAATCGACGGCAAGGACACCAAGGGGCTCACCCTAGACGAAGCCGTGAACAAGCTCCGCGGCAAGATCGGCACCGACGTGACCGTATCTATCGAACGCGAAGGCGTCCCCGACCTGATGGACTTCACCATCACCCGTGCCGAAATCATCGTGCACGCCGTGCCCTACTACGGCATGGTCAGCAAGGACATCGGTTACATCAAGCTCGCCACCTTTAGCGACAAGACCACGAGCGACGTGGAAAACGCCCTCAGGGAACTCCAGAAACAGGGCATGAAGAAAATCATCCTCGACATGCGCTACAACCCGGGCGGACTCCTGAACCAGGCTATTGAAATCAGCGAACTGTTCCTGAAACAGGGGAACGTCATCGTAAGCACCCGCGGCCGCACCCAGAAGACCGAAAGCCACGCCCGCAGGAACGGCATTGTCAAGCCCGACGTGCCCATGGTCGTCCTTTTGAACCAGGGTTCCGCAAGTGCCGCCGAAATTGTCTCGGGCGCCCTCCAGGACTGGGACCGCGCCTTGATTATCGGCAAGACGTCCTTCGGTAAGGGTTCCGTACAGACGATCTTCCCGCTGGACAACCAGGGGAACGCCTTGAAGCTCACCACGGCCTTCTACTATCTGCCTTTCGGCCGCTGCATCAACAAACCCGAGAACGGCATCAAGGGACTCAAGCTCCTGGAAGAAGAATACGCCGCCGAAGAAGAAGGCGACGAAAAGGCCGATTCCACGAAAAAGGATACCGCCAAGGTTGACACCTTCTACACGCACAACGGCCGCATGATGTTCGGCAGCGGTGGCATCACGCCCGACGTAGAAGTGGAACTCGCCCCGATGCCCTGGGTGGTGCAGGTTCAGGAACGTATGGCCATGTACTTCAAGTTCGCTGTCAAGATTCGCCCCGACCTCGAAAAGTCCGGTACAAAAATCGATGCAAACTGGGAAGTCCCCGACAGCCTGTTCACGCAGTTCCGCGATTTCTGCATGAAGGATACGAACTTCACCAAGGTCAAGAGCAACGCCCTGGTCGGTGTGGACCAGCTCGAAAAGAGCATCATCCGCGAGCAAAATTACATGGGCGACAGCGCGAAGACCGTAAGCGATTCCACGCTCGCACAGCGGATTGCCGACATGCGTAGCGCTCTCGAAAACAATCGCAACGCCCAGTTTGAAGAGAACAAGCAGTACATCAAGGACGGCATCAAGCGCGAACTTCTGACGGCGTTCATCAACGATTCCGTCAGTACGGCGTTCTCCCTGAAGCAGGACAAGCAGCTGAACGAGGCCATCAAGTACCTGAGCGACATGAACCTTTACAAGAAGGCCATTAGCGCCCCGGACAAGAGAGCCAAGAAAAGCGCCAAGGAATCCAAGAAGAAGTAGGGCTGATCCTTGATTACCATCATGAACAGGATCGCAGAAAGTCTGGGTAAGTTTATCCGGAGGTTTCTGCGTACGGTGGCAAGTTACCTGCACTTCGTGTGGATGTTGTTCAAGAGCATTCCCGGTGCATTCAGCAACTTCCACACGACGGTCGAGCAGATGCAGCACGTGGGCCTCACCAGCATTCCCGTAGTGGTGGCGGCATCCTTGGCGACCGGCGCCATCATGGCATGGCAGCTGGCATACCAGTTCGCAGATATCATTCCGCTGATGTTCGTGGGCATGGCGGTCGGCAAGTCGGTGATGGTGGAACTTTGCCCAATCCTTACCGCGATGGTGCTTGCGGGCCGCATCGGGGCATCCATGTGTTCGGAACTTGGCACCATGGCCGTGACCGAGCAGCTCGATGCATACAAAGTATTAGGTTTAAGCCCCTATAAGTTTTTGCTAGCGCCGCGCCTGATTGCGACAGTCATTATGCTCCCTACGCTGACAATTATCAGTATCTTTATCGGTATTGTGGGCGGCTACGAAGTGGCGCACCTCTACAAGGATGTTTCGTTCTCCGTGTTCTTCTACGGAGTCCGTATGTTCTACCGCGACTGGGACCTGGTCGTGGGCCTGATTAAGGCAACCCTCTACGGCTACTTTATCGCCAGCTACGCATGTTTCTTCGGGTACACGACCCATAGCGGCGCCGAAGGCGTGGGCAAGAACACCAAGGCCACCGTTGTCGCCGGCATGACAAGCATCCTTATCGGCGGATTCGTTCTTTCGAAGCTCCTGTTGCTGTAATGGATACACCTTACCGGAAAAGGCGCGGCAAGCCCATCTGCGGGAAAGACCCTGAAGACATCAGTGTGTTGTTGCAAATGCTTTTAGACAAGACTCATCTTTCCGACGAAATGGCGTTCGGAAAGCTAGAAAACAACCTCGAAAACATAGTGGGTTCTCTCATAAAACCGCATGTTCAAATCGTTAAATTCGAGCGCAATATTTTGACGCTAAAGTGCGACAGTTCCGCGTGGAAACAGGAACTTTTCTTGCAGAAAAAAGCTATTATTGACAAGTGTAATTTGTTGCTCGGAAAGCCTTCTGTAAAGAACATTCTTTTCATTTAAAAGCATGTCGAAAAGGCTTCTGGCATCAAGAATTTAGAAGAAGAAAACAAGGTAAAAAATGGCAGAAGAAACTGAAGAAATGAAAAAGGCCGAAGAAGCCTACAGCGGTGAAAGCATTACCGTCTTGGAAGGCCTCGAAGCGGTGCGCGTGCGCCCGGCCATGTACATCGGCTCGACCGACATCCGCGGTCTCCACCACCTGGTTTGGGAAGTGGTCGACAACTCCGTGGACGAAGCGCTCGCCGGATTCTGCTCCCATATCGAAATTTCCATTTTGCCGGGCAACGGCATCCGCGTGACCGACAACGGCCGTGGCATTCCGACCGACATCCACCCCAAGGAAAAGGTGGGCACAATCCAGGTCGTGATGACCAAGTTGCATGCCGGCGGCAAGTTCAACAACAGCTCCTACAAGGTCTCAGCAGGCCTCCACGGCGTGGGCGTGAGCTGCGTGAACGCTCTCTCGAACAAGTTGGTTGTTACCGTGCGCCGCAACGGACGCGTGGTGCAGCAGGAATTCGCCCGTGGCGTCCCGTGCGGCCCGCAGGTGGACCTCGGCGAAAGCGACGGAACGACCGGTACTTCAGTCGAATTCTACCCCGACGATACAATTTTCAGCGAAACCGTCTACGTGTACGACACGCTCGCCACGCGTTTCCGCGAACTCGCCTTCCTTATGAGCGGGCTCCGGCTGACACTCACCGACGAGCGCACCGAAGAAAAGCACAGCGAAACTTTCTGCTACCCCGGCGGCGTTTCGGAATTCGTGCGTTTCGTGGACGAGCACCGCACCCCGCTGTTCCAGGAACCGATTCACCTGGTGCTCCCCGACGGCCAGTATCCTTTGGAAGTGGCCATGTGGTACAACGACGGCTTCCAGGAAAACTTCTTCAGTTTCGTGAACAACGTGAACACCTACGATGGCGGTACGCACGTGACGGGTTTCAAGACAGCCCTTACTCGCGTTATCAGCAAGTTTGCGCAGGAAATGCCCAAGGGCAAGAAGGACATCACCATTACTTCTGACGATATCCGCGAAGGCCTGACCGCAGTCATCGCCATCAAGGTATCGCAGCCGCAGTTCGAAGGCCAGACCAAGCGCAAGCTCGGCAACTCCGAAATGCGCACGCTGGTCGACAGCATCGTTTCCGATAAGCTCACGCAGTTCCTTGAGGAAAATCCCGCGGTCGCGCGCACCATTTTGGACAAGGCAAT
>SAMEA3663015__coassemble_431_pt1 | contig 16817 bp, 16 predicted proteins | sample SAMEA3663015__metabat2_low_PE_034 | metagenome-assembled genome bin SAMEA3663015 (sample SAMEA3663015) | pig gut metagenome | biome: pig gut; feature: pig-associated habitat; material: faeces | place: France | collected 2012 | reverse complement strand
TCCCTCCCGTAGACGCCTCGCAATTTGCATCGAATGCCTCCGCGGAGCCGTCCGCAGAAATCCGCAAGCGAGTCTGCGCCGCCCGCGACATCCAACGCAAACGGTTCAAGGGAACCCGCTTCAAGACGAATGCGGAAATGAGTTCCAATTTCGCCAAGGAAAGCTGCAACCTCTCCCCCGCCACCGAAAAATTCGCCGTCAACGCCGCCGACCGAATGAACTTGAGCGCCCGCGGTTACTATAGACTATTAAAGGTCGGGCGCACCATCGCCGACCTTCGAAATTCAGAATCAGTTGAAATCGAGGACCTCTCCGAAGCCCTGCGCTACCGCGCCTTCCGCAGCTAAAGACCTCCACACTCGTCATCCTGGAGGGAGTGTAGCGATCGACAGGATCCACGCCCGTCATCCTGGAGGGAGCTCTGCGACCGACGGGATCCAAAAAAAAATTATACGAAACCCTATGAAAAAAAAGGCTTTACATACATTTTATTTAACAAGCGATACGGAACCCTTTACATCGGAGTAACCTCTAATCTTAAAAAAAGAATTGCTGAGCATAAGTCAAAAAAATATCCTGGGTTCACTCAAAAATACAATGTAGACAAATTGGGTTTCTACGAAGAACATTCTTCTATCCGACTAGCAATTGAAAGAGAGAAGAAACTTAAACGCTTGCATCGACAAGAAAAAATTCAGTTAATAGAATCTATCAATCCTACATGGCAGGATCTTTTCGATTCTCTCAGTTAAAAAGTAGAACGCTGGTTATGGATTCCCTTCCGCGCTTCGCTTGGTCGAGAATGACGAGCATTGATACAGGTTTCCAGAGTTGTCGCACAACCGACAGCGTTCGCGCTGCCATCCTGACGAGCACTCTTCAACTGAAGGATACCACACTCGTCATCCTGGAGGGAGCTCTGCGACCGACGGGATCCACGCCCGTCATCCTGGAGGTGTTCTTCGATTCTCTCAGTTAAAAAAGTAGAACGCTGGTTATGGATTCCCTTCCGCGCTTCGCTTGGTCGAGAATGACGCACTTTGTACTAGCGGATTATCTTGATGGAAGATTCGGCGCCGGCGCTTTGCGGGATTGCGAGCGGCTTGCGGACAGAAACTTCTGCCGCGACGGTCTTCGGGTAGTGGTTCAGGATATGTTTCGCGGCTTCTACAACCAGCGTTTCTTCTAACTGAAAACGGGACTTGCAAACGAAGTCCTGTACGTCATCAGCTAACTGAACATAATCAATGGAATGAGCCAAATCCTCGTTGCGAGCAGCGAGGGTAAAATCAAGCCACACGGAAATGTTCATCACGACCGGCTGCTCGTTTTCGCGTTCGAAAGGGAGCGTGCCGATAATGCAGCTGAACTCCAGGTCCCGTATAGAGATTTTACCCGTTTCGACTACCATACGAAGAGGACAACAGCGCCAGCAATGGCACCGGCAGCGACACCGAACCAGATGTTACGGGCGGTGGCGTAAGAATCGTGAGTCTTCTTGTTTTCGTCCATGCGCTTCTGCATGTTGGCCAAGGACCAGTCAGTGTTACCGGCCTTTTCCGACATGATTGCACGGCACTTATCAGGATTAGGTTCATCCGGAACGTTACAGGCACTCAAGATCTTGTCGTTGATTTCGGAAAGCTCGTCGTAAGCATCCTGAGCTTCGCCGGCCTTGCTGTGGTTCAAAACACCCATCACGATGCCGGCACCGGCAACGGCGGACAGAGCAACGGCAGTCCAGAAACGGACTTCGTCAGCAATACCGAAACGGTCGCCCACATCGCTTGCAGCGTCGCTTGCGGCGTAGTCGCGATCATCGGCAGATGTATTGTCAACCGGAGCGGAAGTCTTGTAAGAAGTGTAATCTTCTTCATCTTCGTCTTCGCAGTCCGGATCGTATTCGTCACATTCTTCTTCGTCGCTAGAGCTTGCGGCGGGAACGGCAGCGGCAACGGTTTCTTCTTCTTCAGCAGCGGGAGCGTCGCCCTTCAAGGTCACCGGAGAACCGTCAATAAAGACAATCGCTGTCGTAAGACCAGGAGCGTAAACAGCCTTGCCATCGAAGTAGACCTTCTCGACATCCTTATCGGCGGACATACCGCGACGTTCATAGAGCTTAGCCGAAACGAGCTTGGAATAGTCAACGCCATCGGCAGTCAGAGCTGTCATCGAGGAAAGGTCACCCTTGCCACCCTGATAGAGCTGGTAAGAGGTTTCGGATTCACCAAACGGATCTTCGAACTTCTGACGGACGACCAGGCGGCCTTCTTGGAGCGTTTCGACTTCATCTGCAGGAGCGACCTTAAGCGTTCCGCCAAATTCGGCAACGATATAGTCATCCGGTGTGCCCGCATCCTTTGCGGAAAATTCTTCAATATCGTATACGCCAGCAAAAGCCGATACGACAGACAGGCAGAGAACCATCAAAAGTGAACGTTTCATTTATCACTCCAAATTGTCTAATTTTTTTCTGAAATATATAAAAAAATATGGACAATTGCATCAAAAATATGCCCCAACATTACACATTTGTGAACATTATGTTTTCCCATCGGGCGAATTGTTTCCCAATGTTTACAAGCATCGCGGAAAAATGCAAGCGGGGCGTTACGGGGCCGGCGATTACAGAAACCCATGACGCTCGGTCATAGCCATGCAAGCATGGCTGCGACTCTCGCTTACAGGGTTTTGAGGCCCCGTTCGAAGGGGTAGCGCCCTTCGACAGACTCAGGGACCTATGTTCCTGAGGATGGCGATGGAAGCGAGGGGGAGACTTCCCCCTACAACTTCTACTCTGGATCCCCTCCCCCATCGTGCTACGCACTCCGGGGTCGAGGATGACTTATGCGTAATCGGGCGGCTCAATCCGGGGGCGAGGATGACTTATGCGTAATCGGGCGGCTCGGCGATGCCCCAAAGCATTCGTTTTTTGTCGCAGCACTCGCCTTTGACGCTCTTCAAGCGTCTTTTGCCGGCTCAAAAAGGGATTTGCAAGCAGCTCCGCATTGTTCGCCCTACACAAAGTTACTATATTTTGCGCGTAAAATTTTAACCCTAAAAAGAGGATTGCTACAATGGCAAAGCTTTCTATCGAAGATCTCGAACTCGCCGGCAAGCGCGTGTTCATCCGTGTCGACTTCAACGTTCCGCAGGACAAGGTGACTGGCGAAATCACCAACACCAAGCGTATCGAAGCCGCCCTCCCGACCATCCAGTACGCTCTTGACAAGGGTGCAGCCGTCGTGCTCGCTTCTCACCTGGGACGCCCGAATGGCGAAAAGAACATGAAGTACACGCTCGCTCCGGTTGCAAAGAAGCTCGAAGAACTCATCAAGAAGCCGGTGAAGTTCCTCTCCGACTGCGTGGGTCCGGAAGTCGAAGCCGCCTGCGCCGCTATCAAGCCGGGTGAAATCATCCTCCTCGAAAACCTCCGCTTCCACATCGAAGAAGAAGGCAAGAGGAAGATCAAGAACGCCGATGGCACCGAAACTAAGGAAAAGGCCGACAAGGAAGCCGTGAAGGCATTCCGCGCAAGCCTCACCAAGCTCGCTGATGTCTACGTGAACGACGCTTTCGGTACCGCTCACCGCGACCACTCCTCTATGACTGGTGTTGAACTGCCGCAGCGTGCTGCCGGTTTCCTCATGAACAAGGAACTCAAGGCATTCGACCAGGTGCTCAACAATCCTCCGCGTCCGTTCCTCGCCATCCTCGGCGGTGCCAAGGTCGCTGACAAGATCCAGCTCATCAACAACCTCCTCGACAAGGCCGACAAGATCATCATCGGCGGTGGCATGGCTTTCACCTTCAAGAAGGTTCTGAACAACATCGAAATCGGTTCTTCCCTGTTTGACGAAGAAGGCGCAAAGCTCGTTCCGGATCTGATGGCCAAGGCCAAGGCTGCCGGCAAGGAAATCATCCTCCCGGTCGACTACATCGCTGCCGACAAGTTCGCTGCCGACGCTGCTACCAAGGCTGTCTCTGACGCCGAAGGCATTCCGGCTGGCTGGATGGGTCTCGATGTGGGTGCTGAATCCACCAAGCTCTTCGTGAACGCTATCAAGTCTGCAAAGACCATCGTCTGGAACGGCCCTGCAGGCGTGTTCGAATTCGAAGCTTTCGAAAAGGCTACCAAGGCTATGGCCGACGCTATCGTCGAAGCTACCGCTGCCGGCGCAATCACCGTGATCGGTGGTGGCGATACCGCAACGGCTGCCAAGAAGTACGGCGCTGACAAAAAGGTGACCCACACTTCTACGGGTGGTGGCGCTTCTCTCGAACTGCTGGAAGGAAAGGTTCTTCCGGGCGTTGCCGTCCTCACTGATAAGTAATTCGTCGATAAACTTCGCTATAATGCGCCACGCGAGCTCTCGCTGTATGTCTTATACAGCTTCGGCTCGCGTTTCTTGTCTTGCTCGTTTCTAGACGAATTACAGTTTATAGTTAAGCAATGGTTCTCGCCTTGCTCTGCATGCTTCTAATCAAATTTTTGTTTGATTTATAGAGGCCCTCGTTAGCGAGGGTTTCTTTTTTTTATTTTTTACTTATGAGATATCTTGTTTTTATTCTTTTATTTGCAATGTCCGTGTTCGCACAAGAGACGTACGCTCCGGCCGAGGCTTCCGCAGCACAGCCCCAATACGCGCAATACCCGAACCAGCCGCAAAATGCGTCGGTTCAACAAAATGTGCAAACTCCGCAATACGCCCCCGCACAATACGGTCAACCCAACCAGTATCCCCCGCAACAGCAGTACGCACCTGCGCAGTATCCGGCACAATACCCGAATCAAGCACCAGCCCAATACCCTGCCCAGCAGCCTTATTACGCTCCGGCACCGTACCCCGTTGCTCAGCCGCAGTACCCGCCTCAATACTACCAGCAGGTTTTCTATGACGACAGTGTCGCCTACTACCAGAACATGATTGAAATCTACACTCAAAGCGGCAATTCGAAGCGGAGAGCGGGCAACGCCATGATGATCGGTGGTGGAATCGGAGCCGGCATCGGAGGGATTATGATGATCGGCGCATTGGACGATATCGACGGCGACGACTGTCGCTACAATGATTACCGGTGCAACGAAGACCACGAAGATAAAGAGAACATCGCCATTGCAGGTTACCTAATCCTTCTCGGAGGCGCCGGCGTTTTCATCGCAGGCGTCGTCGTAAAAATAGTGGGCGGATCCAAGCTGCGCAAGGCAGAGCGTTTCCGCAATTCCCTTGTGCAGTACAACTACAGAAGACAACACGCCCTGCAACTGCAAATCGAGCCTTTAATCAACGCCCGCAAAGGCTCCTACGGCAGCAGACTTTCTTTGAATTTCTAATTCGCTTTCCTAACGTCAAAAGCCCCTTGAAAAAGGGGCTTTTTGTTGCAGTACACCGAAGTTTATAGGTGAATTTAAGTGGAGAATTTTTTATTCGTGTGAGCCTCGACCACATTCACCACATAGTCGCCGAGTTTTTCACAGTCGTTCACCACATCCATGTAGTGCACGCCCATCTGGTAGCTGTACTTCTGCGATTCGATGTCGGCAATGTTTTTCTCCTTGAGGAGCTTGCGATAATCGTTGATTTCGTTCTCCATATTCAGCGTACGGTTTGCGTCGGCAGTCACAGCATCGCTAATGACATCGATCATGTTTGTAAGCGCCTTGTCGCACAACTGCATAATGTGCTTGATGCGGTTGTACTGTTCTTCGGTAAAGTCGTCGGAACTTCTAAACTTGCGGTTGATGGCGCGGGCCATATTGTAGCAAGCGTCGCCGATACTTTCGATTTCAGAAATTTCGCGGAGCATCGACTGGATATTCGTCTTACTTTCAGGGCTCAAGCGACCTTCGGAGACCTGATTCAGGTATTTGGCGATTTCAATTTCCATGTTGTCGCTAATGCCTTCATACTTCTCGATGCGGGCAAAGAGCCTCACGAAATCGTTTTCGTCCTTCATCTCGAGCAGTTCGGGCACCATGCGGAACATCTTCTGCGTGCGGGCTGCAAACAAGTTAATTTCCTTGCGGGCTTCGAAGAGCGAAAGTTCTGCAGTGCTCATGAGGCCCGCACTGATAAACTTGACCTTGAAATCTTCGCCATCTTCCTTTTCGTGGATAATCTTGCAGATGATTTTTTCCATCGGCTTAATGAACCAGATGAGGATCAGCACGTTGCAAAGATTGAATGCCGTGTGGAAGGCAGAAAGCGCGTAGGTCACGCGCACACCCGCCTGGGCAATTTCTTCTTCGGTGTGCGGCACGAACGTCGGGTCAAAACCCACGATGCTACACACCATATTCACGAACGGGCGGAATACAATCAGAATCCACACCACGCCGAACACGTTGAACAGCATGTGGGCCAAGGCGGCACGCCTAGCCTGCGTACTTGCCGAAAGGGCCGCAAGGTTCGAAGTCACCGTGGTACCGATGTTTTCACCCATCACAAGCGCTATGCCCTGGTAAATCGGGAGCACTCCACTGCTGCAAAGCAAGAGCGTAATCGCCATGATAGCCGCAGACGACTGCACGCACATGGTCAGGATACTACCCAGCAGCAAGAAGAGGAGCGTGCTGAAGATACCCCAACCGCCAGTCGTCGCAAAGAAGTTGATGACCGTCTGGTTGTGAGCCAAATCCATAGCCACCGCATTTTCACGCAGCGTGGTAAGGCCGAGGAACATGAACGCAAAACCGAACACGAATTCGCCGATGCTCTTGGTCGAATTCTTCTTGGTGTAAGAAAGGATGATGCCAAGGGCGAAGAAGGGCCACACCACCGAGCTCATGTTGAACTGGAACCCGAAAACGGACATAATCCATGCCGTGGCCGTAGTACCGATGTTTGCACCCATGATAACAGGAATGGCCTGACTCAATGTGAGCAGGCCAGCATTAACGAAGCTTACGGTAAGGACGGTCGTAGCGGTAGAAGACTGCACCGAGGCTGTCACAAAGGTACCAGTGAGAAGGCCTCCGATGCGGTGCTTGGTCATGGTTCCAAGGACAGCACGCAGGTGACCGCCCGTGAGTTTCTGCAAGCCTTCGCTCATGGTCTTCATGCCGAACATGAGGAGCGCAAGGCAACCGATCATTTTAAGAATCATAAATGTCATAGGACATTCCTACGGAACGCCACTACCGGATCATCGTCGCTGCCTTTCAGCTAGTTCGGGCTCATGGCGGTGAATTGTTTATTGTAAAGAGTACGTAAAAATATAGTAAAGTACCAGCATTTTCCCATTCCATAAAGGGCTATAAAAAAGGAATATATTTATTACAAGCAAAGCCCCCATCAGTTGACGGGGGCTTTTGTCTCAAAAACTAGCGGATATTTACAATTCTTGTCTGTTTTCCGCTACGGACAATGTAGCGACCCGCCCTCGGAACCGAGAGGTTCACCGCAGTCCCATAGGCACGTGCCGTCGCCACCAGGCGGCCCTGCATATCGAATTCCGCCACCGGCCTAATTTCGGCAAGACCAGTCACAGAAATATCCCGTGCAGAAACTTCCACCTGCATCAAAGGCGCCACAGGCTTAACCAGCACAGGAGTCGTTCCACCTTCGCCACCCAGCCCCGTAGAACCATCACCCGCGAACACCACGTCTTCCAGGAAACTCAAGACATACGGCTCATCCGAATCCCCATAGAAATCCTTGACCACTTTTACATTGCAAGTCGAGGTCGTATCCGTATTCATCTTGGGCATGCAGTCTCCAAATTCCCATTCCTCTTTCGTCAAAAAGGCAAGACGCCCCTTCATTTCATCAAAGGACTTGAACACGATCGTCTCGGAATCAAATAAGTTCGTCGTATCGGCAGAATACTTTGCAAAAGCAGAAACCGCCTTGCCCGAAAGAGCGTGAATACATCCCCAGTTAGCACCAGCATTAAACGACAGAATCCATTCGCCCCGCAATGCCACCAATGATAAGGACGCCCGAATTGGATTGGCCTTCAACCCGAGCCATTATTCAACGCATTGCTTATGGTATTATGACGATTTTCACCAAAGATACCACCTATATAAATATCATACGAGAAATCCGTTCTGGCAGTCACCTTTTCCGAATAGATGACCTTCGCCGAATTGGAACAGCCAAGAATGCGTCCTTGAGAAGAAGCGACAATGCCATCCACATTGTAGCCTCCCGTAACAGAGCCTCCTTCGACACTACTATTGAATTTTCTGCATTCAGGCCATAAATGGTATGCCCGCGTCCATCAAAAATTCCCTGTACAAAGACAAACAGGGCCACAGCAGAACACCACTTTTTAAGCATAACTTTCCTCCTAACAAATTATACGCAACAAATATAAATTATCCCGCGTCGTTAGGAGATCCCCGCCGGAGTTTACCCCGCACTTGATGCGGGGCGGGGATGACATAGCAGCCTAAAGGCTGCGAACCATGGCGATGGCCTGGGAGGCGATTCCCTCGCCGCGACCGGTAAAGCCGAGCTTTTCGGTAGTCGTACCCTTGATGCCTATCTGTTTCACTTCGAGGCCAAGCACACGGGCGATATTCGCCTTCATGGCCTCCTTGTGCGGGTTCACTTTCGGGCGTTCGCACATCACGACACTGTCGATATTGATAATCTCGTAACCGGCCTTCTTGACTTCTTCACCGACCTTGCGTAAAAGTTCCAGACTATCGGCCCCTTTGAAGGCGGGATCGGTGTCCGGGAAATATGTTCCGATATCGCCGAGCCCAGCGGCCCCGAGCAAGGCGTCGCTAATGGCATGCAACAACACGTCGGCATCGCTATGGCCGAGCAGGCCCTTTTCGTACGGGATGTCCACCCCGCCGATAATACACTTGCGCCCTTCCACCAACTTGTGAACATCAAAACCGATACCCGAACGATAAATCTTATCCATAATGAATCCTTTATTATAATCTAACTAACACTTGATGCGGCAACGTACGGCGGTGACTGCACCGAGAGCAATCAGCAGCACCGCTGCAATCACACTCACAAGAATCGTCTTGTGGAACGGGACGCTGCGGTATTCCATGCGGACTTCGGAATTGCCAGCAGGAATCTGCACAGCGCGAAGCGTCCCGAAGGCCTTGTAGACTTTAGCTTCTTTGCCATTCACGTAAGCCTTCCAGTACGGGTGATAGTTGCCGGCGACGACCATAAAACCTTCGCGGTCCGCATTCACGCTGAACACCTGCGTATCCATCTTGGGACTTGCGACAAGCTTTGCAGAACCCTGGATCGGGCCCTTGGCGGCCACGCTGCCCTTGCCGTCGAATTCCGGAGTTTCGGACAAAATAACTTTTTCGCGGTAGAAGAACTTGCCCGGTTCATCGCCGAATTCTGGGGCAGTCAGCTTTGCCGGAGCCAAAGCTACAGAGGAATCTGTGGCGGCGCTATCGGCGGTCGTAACAACAGAGTCCGCAACAGATTCTGCCACAGTTTCAGTCAAGGTCCCTGAGTGGTACACTGAGCCTGCCGAAGTGCCTGTCGAAGGGCGAATGGCGGCCTGTGTCTGAAGCGTCTTAATCGCGGTGGAATCATCCATCACCACAGCTTCGCCGTAGAGGTAAGCCTCGCCCATCGCCGTCGGAATCGGCATGAAGGTCGTTCCCTGACGGCTATCGAAAATGATCGCACCCACGTTCATCAAATCAAGGAACGGGTGTGCGGCCATCGGGTCGTTGATATTCAGCAAGTAGTTCGCGTCCTGCTGTCCACCACGGAAGGCACGGTAGCTCGCCAGTTCGTTATCGTGAATGCCGTCAGCATTACGCATGTGGTACTGCGGGAAAATATTTCCACTCAATGCCTTGTTGCGCGACAGCGAAAGCACGCGCGGCGTATTCAGCGAATCAGCCTTGTACGGTGCCTTGATAGCGGCAACCACCGGATTAGTCGGCTGCAAGTATTCACCTGCCGGAACATTCTGGATGAACGCTCCATCGATAAAGAAAAGTTCGATACCTGCGGCAAGCGCAAGAACACCCGCCTTGTGGGTCACTGGAGCCTTCCACTTTGCCACAAAGAGCGTCACCGCGACAATCACCAGCACCAGCACAAAGCCAGGGACAGCCTTGCCGGCGGTCGCATTCATCACGATTTCGTTCAGCGGCTTAAAGTAAGGAGCGGTAATCGGATCTTCCAAAAGTTTCTGGCCGCTCATGAGCATCACGCCGAGATAGGCAAAGCCGATAAAGATGCAAGCCTGCAGTGCACGCGGTGTCGCCGGGAGTCCCTTCTGGAAAGCCTCGGTCAAGTTGGCGACCGTGAACTTTTTCTTCTGGTCATCAAGGCTCATCACGCCAAGGCAAAGGGCGGCATAAAGAATCATCACCACTAGGCCTACAGGACCAATAAAGGTTGTCCAGGCAAAACGGGCAATCAACGCAAGCACCAGGAGCACGCCGTACATGGCAGAACCATGCAACAAGGCGCGACGGTTATCTTCGGCTTCGGCGGCTTCTTCAGGAGTCTTGCCATCGACCGAGAGAGCCTTCAAAACCGGCCCCGCCATCATCAACAGCAAGAGCGGCAACCAGAACAGCGCCATGCCCGGAGCACGGAAGTTCTTGACACCGGGAAGCACATTGTACCACAACTTGAACAGCGGAGAATGATCGCCCATGCCGTAACTTAAGGCAACGACTGCACCCAGGCCCCAGAATGTCGCATAGCGACGCTTGCCCGGCAAGAACAGACAAAGGAATCCGAGGAAGGTGAGCAGTGCACCTGCATTGTTGTGGTCCAGCTTGAACGCATTGTGGCCCCAATAGAACGGCGAACCACCTTGCAACTTGCGGTATTCGTCCATCGAGAAACTCACGAAGGAAGAACCTTCGAGGTCACCCGTCTTTTCGTTCTGTTCGTAAACGTCTACACCCACAAAGCCCGGCAGCAAAATCTGCGCCATTTCTTCTTGGTGCAAGGACCAGCTGACCGCGTGGCCGTAATTGGTGTGGCTATCGTCGCCGCGCACCGACTGCGTGGTCGTGTACATATAAGGCGGCACAATCTGGAAACAAGAAAGCGCAAGGCCAAAGCCGAGGCCCACCGCAGCAAGGCCAAGGCGCTTGCCGCGAGTCTTTAGGGCATCGCAATGGAAGGCGACTTCGTAAAGCGTATAAAGACCGGCCCCCCACAGGAACAAGTAGGTAAGCTGCAGGTGCGAACCCAAAATCATCCAGGCGACCGAGAGCGCAAGCACAATCATATAGGGAATGCTACCCGAACGCACAATCTTGCGAATAGCAAGCAAGGCAAGAGGCGCAATCGCAAAGACCATCATCTTACCATCGTGACCGCCATAGAGGTAGGTGAAGAATTCCGGCGAGAACGCATAAAGCATGCCGAGGAGCCCTGCCCACCAGCGGTTCCCCGTCAAGTTCCAGGCAAGCATCATGGCGCTCATGAAGGCCACCCACAAGGTCAAGATAAACTTGAAGCCAACGGCGCGGGCCGGGTCCATCAGGAACTGCACCCACACCAGCGGATGGTAGGCGTCGGCGAACAAGGCGTCGATGGTCGGCACGCCGCCCAAGCGGGAATCGTCCCATTCCGTGAGTACGGCACTTTCGGCGCGCAGAATGCGGCTACCGATACCGTTCAACTGGTCGCTGTTGAGCATGAGCTGGTTCGGGTCGAAGGCGAAATCGCGAAACACGATCAGCAAGATTCCAAGGAAAATGGCGGAAATCGCCACGAAAAATGCGGGTTTCTTATTTAAGAAATTCATGCGGATAATGTAGTAAATGAAGTTGGTAGAGCTTAGAGCTTAAAACTTAGAATAGCTAAAAGTTCAAGCAAAGTAAACACTAAAGGGCGACCGGGAATCCAGCCGCCTTAATCAAAAAGGATTTCTAGGACTATTCTTCCGACTTGTTTTCGAGCTTGTCGTCGGCAGAAGAATATTTAATCAGGCAATACACGCCGAAAGCCGAGATGACGCAAGCGGCGGCAATGGCGACATACTTGATAATCTTTCCCATAAATTTCTCCTATAAAAAAGCTTTAGCTATAAGATACACAATTTTTTCGCAAGATGCAACAGGAAAATGCAAAAAAAACAGTATAGAGCCGAGCGGTCTACCGTGAGCCATAAGCGACTCGTATTGACGAGCCGTGTTGGCGAGAGCGAGGCGATATCACATTCTCGTAGGTTCGGTAGAGCCGAGCGGTCTAAAAAGCCTGGTAGATTTTAAAGATAGCGAGGATCTTTCCGATAATCGCCGGAATCCCCGGACACAAGAAGCAGAGAATGACGCGCGTCACGCGGTTTTTCCACCAGCGCCGCACCTGCCAGATATCGTCGGCCAAGGTTTCCATCTCGGACACGCGGGGTGGCCTCATGTAAACCTGCGTAAGCGCCGTAAAGAACCCGACGCCAATCAGCGGAGTAAGTCCCGTAAACGGAGCCGCCACCAGCGCCACCAAAATCGTCACCGGATGCCCGCCCGCAATTACCGTACCGAGCATGGCACCTCCGCCGGTAAGCATCGCCCACTGGAGGCTAAGTTCGCCCGCCTTCTCAAAGCCCGCATGGACACCGACCGCGATAATGCTTGCAATAATCGCGACAGGAATCGCCCAGCCGATAATCTTCCAAATCGGCGCACTCTTCGGAATCACGCTAATCGATTCCTCGCTAGGGAGTTCGCGGTCTTCTTCGATAATCTTCGCAATTCCGTTCATGTGTCCCGCCCCCACGACTGCCACAATTTTCTTGCCGGGAGCATTCTTGATCTTGCTCGCCAGGAACTGGTCGCGTTCATCAATCAGCACCTGCTTGACTTCGGGGAAAGACTTGCCGAAATCCTGCATCATAGCACTCAGGGCGTCTTGCTCCTTGATCTTGGCGAGGTCTTCTTCGCTGACTTCCGTCTTGTCGAAGATACTCGCAAAAAGCCCGCCCAGCAAGCTAAGCTTACGGTACCAGGGAGTACACGCCCACGTACGGCGCAACGTAATCTTGATGTCACGGTCGGCAAGCACCAGTTCGGTGCCACGGCCCTCGGCGCAGTCCACCGCTTCCTTGAGTTCGGAACCCGGCTTTACGCCAGTCTGGGCACCCATACGCTTCTGGTAAGACCCCAGCACCAAGTTCGCAATCAAAGTTCCAAGCTGCTTGTTCTTGATAACCTGCTTCAGGTCCGTCTTTTTCCAGAGGTCCGGCTCCTTGATAGACTTCAGTCGACCTTCATCCAGCTCGACGCACACCGTATCGGGCGCTTCCGCCTCGATGGTTGCACGGACAAGATCCTTCGAAACCTGCGAAATATGGGCGGTGCCGATTAAAACAAACTCTCTATCGTCTTTTTTTATGCGGTAAATATCAGATTTTTCGTTCATCGCCTTAAATGATAGCAAGAAAACGCCCCCTACATTGAAAATTTCAGCTCTTTTTTGTTGACTTTTATAAAAAATGTTTATATTTAGGAGGAAATCTATTTTTTCGGAGGTTTTACCCTATGAAAAAAATTCTGGCTTACCTTTCTTTGGCCGCACTGGTCCTAACTGGCTGTGCAGGTTCCAAGTCCGATGACCCGGAAGCCCTCGACAACGCCCTTGTCGGTTTCACCTCTTGCGTGCAGGGTTCCCGCTGGCAAGAAGCCCTTGAATACGTCACCCCGAGCGAGGCTGACGACATCGCCACTTCCGATGGATACGAATTCAAGGACGAATACAAGACCGCAGCACGCCGTCTGCCTCTTTCCACCCTGCGCAGGGCCGGTCTCGAAGTCGATAGCCGCGGTCGTCTGATTGGCATCAAGGCCGCCATGGACGAAGCGAACGAACGCTACGTGATGTCCGAAGAACAGGCCAAGGTCGGCACGAACCTGAAGCAGATGGAAGACGAACGCATCAAGCGCCGCATTGAACAGGGTCAGAAGATCTTGCAGGAAGAAGAGGAAGAAGCATCCCAGGAACAGGAAGAAATCGTCTATTCCAACAAGCTGACCGAAGAAGAAAAGCGCAAGTACGGCAGCACCCGCGACCTTCAGGCTCCGGAAGCTTACCAGGACGAAAACACCGAAGCAGCCGAAGAAGAAATCTACGGCGGCGACTACGAAAATCCGTAATCATCTTGCCTGACGGAAACGATGAAAGGTCTTTCCAAACATTTTGCAAAAGCGGCGCTTCACAAAGCGTCGTTTTTTTCAGTCGCTCTTGCGGCATTCTGCGTTTTTTTCCTTATTGCTTGCGGAGATCTCGGACCGGATCCGGATGCCGACGGAGCAAGATTCAGCAACCAATTCCGCTACTACTGGACCCAAGACTGCCGTTATGACAGTTTCGGCGCTTATGAATGCGGGCCAATGCGCAACATAAGCCCGTCGATGATGGTCGGCCTTCGGGTCGATAGCGACGGACTCGCCAGCCTGAACCTGGACGGGGACCGTTACTATTACCTCGAATCGGAATACGACGAAGGATACGATTCCGAATACGGAAGCTACTTCCATTTCTATCAGGACGACGACGAACTGACCATCTACAAGGACGGCTCTGAAATGGCCTGGTGGAAGACCAGCGAAGGTACAGTCACCTACTATTTCTACGATATATACTAGGCTACTGGAGGTGCGCCGAAAACGGGCACCAGCAGGATTTACAAAATTAACATTCCGTCGCCGTAGCTGAACAGTTTCATTTTATTCTCTACAGCCATCTTATAGGCTGCCAGCGTATTTTCGCGGCCGTAGAACGCGGACACCAGAAGAATCAGCGAACTTTTGGGCCAGTGGAAATTCGTAAGGAGACCATCCACAATCTTGTAGCGGTAACCGGGGTAGAAGAACGCATGGGTCACGCCCGATTGCGCCTTCACGATTCCGTTCGCATCGGCGATCGTCTCGACGACACGCGTACTCGTAGTGCCCACGGTAACGACGCGGCCACCTTCGCGTTTTGCCTTGTTGATAATCTCGGCGTTTTCCTTGGTGAGTTCGTAATGTTCGCCGTGCATCTTGTGCTGGGTGAAATCTTCCACCGAGATATTCTGGAACGTTCCCGGGCCCACATGCAGCGTGACTTCGGCCACATAAACGCCTTTCGCCTTGAGGGCGACCAGCATTTCTTCGCTAAAGTGGAGGCTTGCCGTCGGAGCGGCCACGGCGCCCGAATACTTTGCAAAAATCGTCTGGTACGCCTTCTTGTCATCTTCATCATCGGGGCGGTCAATATAAGGCGGCAGCGGCACGTGACCTTCACGGTTCATCACCGCTTCGAGTTCCACCGGCGTTACCGCAAAGCGGAGCACGCGGGTGCCATCTTCCTTGATGTCTTCGACAAAGGTCTTGACGCCCGCAATATCGAGTTCGCGACCAATCTTGAAAGCCTTACCCGGGCGAACCTGCGCCTCGTAGCGAGCGGAGCCGTCTTCGGCTGGGATCAACGCCTGCACCAGGAGCGTTTCCACTTCGCCACCGTGCATCGTGTGTCCGTACAAGCGCGCCGGAATCACCTTGGTGTTGTTTACCACCAGGCAATCCCCCGGCTTGAACAAGTCGACAATTTCAGGAGCCTTCATAATGTGACGTTCACCGCCATCTTTCGGGCAATGCAAAATGCGGGTTTTCCCCTTGCCCGCCGTGCGGCTAGCAATCAGTTCCTTGGGGAATTCAAAATTATAGTCAGAAAGATTATGCGATTCCATTTTAGCGGTCCATTTCGGACAAAGCGTCTTTCAGTTTCTGCTTGACGGTTTCCTTAAGCGAAGCCGGCTTCAAGATGCGAACATCCGTGGCAACTCCCATCAGCCAAGAGACAAAGTCCGGCGTAATGCGGAGCTTCATGTCCACGATCATATTCTTGTTCTTGTCGTAGCGCTTCGAAATCGCAGGATTGAAATGGGAGCGTTCAAACTGCGTCTGCAGCCACCTGTTGCGAATTTCCAGCGTGATATCTTCAGGCTTATCCTTGCCCGTGTACTTGCCGAACGCATACTTGTAATGCGTCGCGGCATCAAAGACAAACTTCGGCACCGCGTGGTTTGTTTCCTGCACGTTCTTGATCTGTTCGAACAGGTAATTCTTGAAGATCTGATTTCCCTTTTCGTCTTCTTCACCAGCGATCAGGTACAGTGTATCCATTCGCATAATCACCTTGACCGGATTCACTTCCTTATTTTCGTCGATGACGGCGGAATGGTCCGTGGCGTGGCTATACTGAATCTTGATCGCAAAACCTTCGTGGATGGCCTTGAGCACCTTATTGATGTGAGTCGAATTCAGCTTGTCATCGCTGAACGGGCCGTAGTCCAGAACATAATCCGGGTCCGTCGTAATGGCATCGGGCTTGAAATCTTCAGGATCCGTCGTCTGCATAAGCTTGATCAGCTTGTCCAGCAACTTGGTCGTCCTGAGATCAGGCGCAATAGTTTCGGACAAGTTCTTCTTGATCTTTTCTAGCTGCTTAACCACATCCTGGTTAAAGTTCGCTTCCTTATCTGTCTGAATGACATAGAAGGTTTCACCGTTTTCCTTAAACTTGCGAAGGCCGCAATTCTCGGCATTGATGACTTCCAGATGACGGAAGATGGTACGGGGACCGCACCCCATCAAATAAGCAAGACTGTTGACAGTCTGCTTGACTTTCAACTTGCTCTTAATCGCATTAATTTTTTCGTAACCGGTCGCCATGGGCGCCTCCTTATATCAATCTTAAGCGGTTTTCTACCGCCGTCGTCTTCGTTTTTTTTAACAAAGTAAACAATGCCAGTTGTTTCTGGAAAGTCGACTGGACATGACCTTCCAGCAGGAACTTCCTGTTGTTACAAGAAACCCGGATATAGGCCCCCCGCAGAAGCGCATTCGTCGATAAATCGGTTTC
>SAMEA3663015__coassemble_421_pt1 | contig 17204 bp, 15 predicted proteins | sample SAMEA3663015__metabat2_low_PE_034 | metagenome-assembled genome bin SAMEA3663015 (sample SAMEA3663015) | pig gut metagenome | biome: pig gut; feature: pig-associated habitat; material: faeces | place: France | collected 2012 | reverse complement strand
GATCCACAAGTCACTCTCGCAAGAGAGATTGGCTGCTCGCAGCCCAAGTGTGAGGTTCAGCTATGCCGGTGTGCAAGCACCCCGTCGCAGCGTTCGCCTTGGACACTTGTAAGACAGGGAAAGCGTTAAATGAGTGCATGTCATGCCGGACACCGTTCCGGCATCGCCAATTTCATTTAAAGAATAAGACTCTCGCAAGAGAGATGGCAACCTAACGGTTGCCTGCTTGTCGGCTCGGAAATGGACAAACGAGTTTGTCCGCTTCACTCGCCTTCGTGCGCAGTAAGACCAAGATGTCATTCTGGAGCCGAAGGCGATAGAATCCATACTCTCGCAAGAGAGATTTTTTTTTTCAAAATTCTGGTTGACACTTTTTTTGTATTTGTTGATATAGTAAGTGTCGGGTGATGATTGAGCTCGGCAGGTACATATATCTCCGTTGTTTGGCGGCTCCGGTTAAATCGGGGCCGTTTTTTATTTTATGTGGTTGACATTCATCTTTTTCAAAGAGATATAAAGGTTGACGGGCGCATGGGGCGTTCGAAAAAAAGAGAGGTAAAATATGAAACACGATCAGCAAAGCATTTGGACTCTTCCTTGGGGCGATATCCCTACTCCCCCGAACGTTTCCTGCTAAAAACAAGACGTTTTTCAAAAAATTTGTTTTTCTTGCTCATTTTAGCCAAAATAAGAGTATATTTTCTCTTGAAAATAGGAGAAATATGAGCAGAAGAATCTTTGTAAGTTTTCTTGGGATCGGTGGTAAGGATGGCTATACGCCTGCCATTTATAAATCATGGCGTAAGGATGGATGCGACTCCAAGAAAGAAACGCGTTTTGTGCAAAAGGCGATTGTCGAATTGTATCCCAAGACTGATCTGGACAAAATAGTCATTTTTGTAACCAAAGAATCGCGGGAAAAAAACGAGAAAGCTCTTTTGGAAGATCTTAAAGAATTGGGCGTAGAACCTGAAAAAATCGAGATGGAAGAGATTTCTGCAGATGTTTCAAATCTGTCCTTGACCTGGAAATGGTTTGAATCGCTCCAAAGCAAGTTCAACAATGGTGACTCTCTCGTTTTGGATGTCACTCACGGCTTCAGAATGGTGCCTGTCGTATTCTCGGCTGCAGTTGCATATTTGAAAAGGGTGAAAAATGTTCACCTTGAGTCGGTTTTGTATGGAGCATTTGAAATTTCTGGACATCCAATCGTTGACCTAAAGGATTTCTACACCATAAGCGACTGGACCGAGGGCGTTGGGCGCTTGGTGGATACAGCGGATGCTTCTTTCTTGAGGAAAACGGCGGAGAAGGAGTCTAATGGTAGCTTTGCCGGCTTGAACAATAAGGAATTGTTGGACAGCATCGAAGATTTGACATCCGCATTCAGGAATGTCGAATTGCAGAATATTGAAAGTAAGGCACGTAATTCCCTTGATTTGATCGAAAAATTCAAAAAGCAATCAGGTGGTGATTTAGAAAGACAAGTGCTTCAGATGATTGTGGACAAGTTCCAACCGTTAGTAAGTGAACCGCCTCTTGATGGCTCCTATTCGTTGGATTATCTGAAGCTTCAGCTTCGCCTCATTAAGATGTTTGCAGAATACAATTTGTACATGCAGGCGTTTACGGCCATGAATGAATGGCTGGGGTCACTTGGCGTGTTCCTTATGAAACGGGGGAACAAGTATAGGTTTACGTCGCGTGAGAGAGAAACTTCGGCTCGTCGCTACGCTGCGGTCTTTTTGAATATGTTGCAACATCCTGACGATTTTAAGGCTAAAAGCGAAGATGATGTAAACCTTAAAGCTTCGTTAGATGAAGCCTATAAGACGTTATTTGAAAAATATACGACTCTTGCAGAAATTAAGGAATTGTTGGATCAGTCAAAAAAAATCCGCAATGGGTTTAACCATGGCTGGACAGGGGTTCATCGCAAGGGTGCTCCCAAAGATTTAAAGGAAAAATTCAACAACGCGATGACGATATTGGAAAAAATTGTAGAAAAGATAGGAGACGACAATGGCTAAGTATTTGTACGGTGCTGCAGTGCAGGGCATCCAAGGCTTTATTTTTCAGACGAACAAGTTGCGGGATATTGTCGGTGCAAGCGAACTGGTGGAACGGATTTGTACCACCGACTTTGATGATTTTACGGAATCGCATAACGGGGCGAATGACCCAAGGTCTATTCTACGAGCAGCAGGTAATATCAAGTATTTGTTCGAAAGCGAAGATGCTTGTAAAAAGGCTGTGCTCAAGTTCCCTAAGAAGGTGGTCGAGAACGCTCCCGGCATAACGATTAGTCAGGCGGTTGTTCCTGTTGAAGATGGTACGGACATTGCAGACGCTATTGACAAATTGGAAGCCTCGCTCAGGGTGCAGCGCAACAGGCAGATGCGTCCTATCAATTTGGGGTTTACGGGCGTTCTCCGTTCTCGTTCTACGGGTTTCCCGGCTGTTGAAGTGCGTAAGAATAAAAACGGACAGGATGAGTTTCTTGACAAGGCTACTCAAAAAAAGCGTGATGCATCCGAAACGCAGGCGCTCTCCAAAAAAGCTTTTGGGTTTGATGTTCTCACAAAGCAGGTTGCTTTTGAAATTGACCAGATTACCGGCAAGAACGACTGGATTGCCGTAATTCATGCCGATGGAAATGGTCTTGGTCAGGTTGTGCAGAAAGTCGGCAAGAAAACGGACGAGTTCAAGGCGTTTTCCAAAGCGCTGGATGAAGCGACTGTCGGTGCTGCGGTCGATGCCTTCAATGCTCTTGTTGAACACGGGTATTTCGATGTACAGGACAAGTCAAAATTGATTCCGATTCGCCCGGTGGTGCTTGGTGGTGACGACTTTACAGTGATTTGCCGTGCTGAATTTGCTGTTGAGTATGTACAAAAGTTTTTGGAATCTTTTGAAAAACGCACTGGCGAAGGCGTTATTGCAGAACTGCTCAAAAAGAATGCCGTATTCGAAAACGGAAACAAGCTGACGGCTTGCGCAGGTATTGCGTTTGTCAAGTCCTCGTATCCGTTCTACTATGCCTATGATCTTGCGGAATCGCTATGTTCCCTGGCTAAAAAAGATGCCAAGAAACCGGAAAACCCGCGTTATTTGGCTCCTTCTTGCTTGATGTTCCACAAGGTACAGAGTAGCTTTGTTGAAAGCTTTGACAAAATTGTCGATAAAGAGCTGGCTGCATCGGGTTGTTCGTATGTATTTGGCCCTTATTATCTCGCTGAAACTCCGAATCGCTGGACGGTGAATAAGCTGATGGATGTGTGCGACTTGCTGGATGGCGAAGATGGTAACGCGTTAAAATCAAATGTCCGTCAGTGGCTTACGTTGCAGTCTCAAGATGCAGATATGGCAAAACAGAAGGCGAAGCGTCTCGTGAGCATTTTGGAAAATAGCGACTTGCGTTCTATTGCTGAAGAATTGGTGCAGAACGAAGTGCTGCGCGATGGTAAGAAGAGTTTCCCTGCGTACGATGTCTTGTCGTTGCATTCGGTCCGCTATCAAGAAACCAGGTCCGCAAAATAAGGAGTATTGACGTGAACATCAATTATACGATACATTTTTTTTCGGGCTGGCATTGTGGCTCCGGACTTTCGGCAGGTGCCGATGTGGATACTTTGGTTGTCAAGGATGATGATGGCCTACCTTTTGTTCCTGGCAAAACGATTAAGGGCCTTTTGCGTGAGGCCGTTGAAGATTACGCAGCATTGACGAATGAAGTTTCTACTGAACGCATAGATGCTGTTTTCGGTTCGTTTGATTTAAAAGAGAAATTTTCACGAGGGGTTGCCTTTTTTGGCAATGCCACTTTGAGTAATGACGAAGTTAAAGCTATAAAGAGCGACAAATTGCAGCAGTTCTTGTACAAGAGACTTTCGGCTACGGCGATTGGCGAAAATGGTGTCGCAAAGGACCATAGCCTTCGTCGTATTGAAGTTGTTGTCCCGTGCAAGTTGCAGGGGAAAATTCTTGATGTCCCCGAGGACTTTGTTGAAGTCTTGAAAAAGAGTATGGGGCTTATCAAACGATTGGGTTCCTGGAGAAACCGTGGCCTTGGTCGTTGCACTTTTAAATGCGAGGGTTGCTAATAATGTCTACTTTGAAATTTAAATGCACCTTGCTGACCGATGTAATCCTCAACCAGCACGCTGCTACTGAGGGCAACCAGTCAACACTTGACTTTATTCCTGGAAACAACTTCCTTGGAATTGTGGCAGGGAATGTCTATGCGGAACATCGTGACCTTGCTTTGGATATTTTGCATAGCGGAAAAGTTCGTTTTGGCGATGCGCATCCGGCCTTGAATGGCGTGCGCTCGTTACGTGTACCGTCTTGTTTCTTTTATCCAAAGCTTGGCAGCTATAAGGAGGAATGCTATGTCCATCATGGTATCCCTAACCTTGCTAGCGATGACCTCAAGAAAAAGCATTTAAAACAGTGCCGTAACGGATTCCTCGCATTTAACGATTCTAAGAGCTCGTTTACGGATGTCGTTCCAGAAAAATTCTTTGCGATAAAGTCAGCGCACGACAGGGAGAAGTTCCGTTCCAAGGATAGCCAGATGTATGGCTACGAGTCATTACGAAAAGGCTTGGAACTGTTTTTCGAGGTGGAAGTAGATGACTCCTTGGCCACAGATGTCAAAGAACTTGTTAGCTCATTGCTTGTTGGGAAAAAACGCGTGGGCCGTTCCAAGACCGCTCAGTACGGCCTTGTTGAAATTGAAACGGTTGACTATGCTGAACCCGTTGTGGAAAAGCGCAACGATGATTACATAATTGTATATGCGGATGCCCGTCTTATCTTTTTCGATGAATACGGAATGCCTACGTTTACGCCAACGGCAGACCAGTTGGGTTGTGCAGGTGGAGAAATTGTGTGGGAAAAGTCGCAGGTGCGCACATTCCAGTATTCTCCGTGGAATTTCAAGCGCCAGTCTAGAGATATGGACCGTTGCGGTATTGAGAAGGGTTCTGTATTTGTAGTGCGCGGTGTGAAAGATTTTTCAGGCACATCATGTTATGTAGGAGAATTCAAAAACGAAGGTTTAGGAAAGGTAATTTACAATCCGAAATTCTTGAGTTACGATGGGCAGGGTGCTGCAAGTTATGCTTATGAAAAAGCCTCGGAACCAGAGGCTCTGAATCAGACTTTGAATGACTGGCAACCTGCTTGCGACAGCGTACTGTTGAGCTATCTGAAACACGAACAACGAAAGTTTAACGTTCAATCAATCATTTATGCTAGCGTAAACGAGTTTGTTTCAAAGAAGTCGATTTACTGGACTGGCGAAGAATCGTTTGCAAGCCAATGGGGAACTATCCGCAGTATCGCTTCACGCCTTTCTCGCCGCACCGAGATTATTGGTGAACTGTTTGAAAAGGGTTACCTAGAGCATGGCGTCGCTGCTAAAAAGTGGGATGAAAATTCGCGCAAGGCACTTTTGAAGGATTTCCTTGATAGTACGGCAAAGCAGTATGGTTTCTCCGATATGGAATTCAAGTCGCTTGTTGTCAATTTGGCTTCCGAGATGGCTAAAAAGATTCAGGGAGGTGTATAATGAAAAGCTTTGCTAGAAGTAATAACTTCCGTTACTTGGCTCGTGTTGTTTTGCAGGCTGAAACTCCGGTGGTTATCGGGAGTGGAGATAAAGACTCCCTAACGGATTCCCTTGTACAAAAAGATGTAAATGGACTCCCGTATATTCCTGCGTCGTCTGTGGCGGGCTGCCTTCGCCATGCATTAGCGTTGAAGTTGAATGTTGAAGAATTGGAACGTGTTTTCGGTTACCAAAAATCTGATAATGGTCAGGGTTCACGTGTCATATTTACCGATGGCCGTTTGGTTGGCCCTAATGGCGTTGTTGATGGCATTCAAAATATCAATTTCGATACGGATGCTTTCTTTAGCCGGTTTGCCACGTTGCCCGTTCGCGATCATGTCCGTATTTCGCATCATGGTGCTGCTGAAAAAACGGGAAAGTTTGACGAAGAGATTGTGTTCAAGGGCTCACGTTTTTGCTTTGAGATTGAGTTAGTGGGCGAGTCCAATGATGCCCAGTATTTTGATACGCTGCTGGAACAGATGATGCATTCGGAATTCCGTATAGGAGCTGGTTCTCGTTCAGGCTTTGGCAAGGTTAAGATTGTCGAACTTAAAAAGATGACTCTCGATCTGACGAACGGTGAAAATTTGGAAAAATATATCGCCAAGTCATCGGATCTTTTTGATCCGACTGGTTTTTGGAAGGATGTTCCGAAGGAACGTAATCAGGTTTTGAATACGGATGGTTGGACTAGCTACAAGCTGGAGCTTACTCCACGTGACTTTTTCTTGTTCGCGGCGGGGTCTGGCGAAAACGATGCCGATATATGTGCCGTTCGTGCTTCTCAGATAGAGTGGAATGATGGTAAGCCCGTCTTTACGCCGAACTTGTTGTTGATTCCTGGAAGTTCTGTAAAAGGAGCCATTTCGCATCGTGTGGCTTACCGCTATAACAAGCGCATGGGAGTGACTCTTGAAACGCTGAAAGAAATTGCCGATGCAACGAACAAGGATATTTTCGATTTAGTCAAGGAATATACCGGCTGCAAAAATAAGGCTGTGCAGACTTTGTTCGGTTCTCAGGACAAGGATTATTCTTGCCGCGGTCGAGTTCTTGTATCGGACGTGATTCAGCAAAAGTCCAGTACTAAGATGCTTAACCATGTTTCTGTTGATCGCTTTACGGGCGGTGCCGTTGCAGGAGCACTTTTCTCTGAAAGGGTCTGGTCGAAGGAGTCTTCGGAGAAACCTTATGCATTGGAATTCTTGTTGGAACCAGGAGAGGTTGATGCAGATGTTCTTGGTGCGTTTGAAGATGCTCTCAAGGATATAGCCAAGGGTATGCTTCCCTTGGGTGGCGGCGTCAATCGCGGACATGGCATTTTTGAAGGCAAAGTTTATAAAAATGGCGAGGTATTGTAATGAGCAGGACGATAAATATTGAACAGTGCCAAGGCTATATCTGGAAAAGTGATGCGGACAAGCCGCAGGTCTTTAATGATTGCGCTTGCAATCTCGTGCTAGATGATTCTGCGAATCCCTTTGTTCTGGAGGCGATGCTTTATGACGCTCAGACGCAGGACTCCTATATGATCAAGTATGTAGATGGTCGTCATCTTGTTCAGGAGTATAATTTATTCAATAAGTTCGATGATGTTACTGAAATATCTGTTTTGCCGAACCGTATGGAGGGCATTCCTGAGCTTAAGCTGAAACAGTTTTGGAAAAAAACTCCTGATAAGTTGTGCAATGGTTTTGAAACATTAACTCCTGCTGAGATTGTTTTTGCAGGCTTTAAAAAGGTGGGCGAATAATGACGGTGAAAGCTCCTTTTAATTTTGTTCCTGTCTCTGACAAGGTTTATTTCCCGGAATGGGCTAGTTATATATCGCACGATATTCCTTTTGAAGACGGCGTAAGCGGACGCATCAAGGTGAAAATTACGGCGAGGTCTCCCATCTTTGTCCGCAATGGCCATACTCAAGGGGATGCCGACGAAATGTCAGATGCTTATAAGCAGTTTTCAAATGTGGATGGCAAGTACTATATTCCGGGAACCTCCGTCAAGGGGGCTGTACGCAGCGTGCTTGAAATCATGAGCTTCGGAAAGATGACCACGCAAGAAACGCATAAGTATGCACATCGCGAATGGGATTATGACGGCAATAATGGATCTGTTTGTCTGTACCAGATAAAGGGTTCGAAATTAGGGTGCGGCTGGCTCAGGAAAAAATCCGATGGAACATACAGTGTTCAAAGCTGTGGCAAACCATGGCGTATCAGTTTCAAGGATTTGGACAAGTATCTTGGAAAAAATCTATTTGAACAAAATTTTTCAAAGGCAAATAAGAAATCTGCTGATTTGAATGTCGCTCAAAAAGATGCGAAAAAAGCCAATCGCCCCGAAGATGATCCTAAGTCGGCGATGTTTAAATACCGTTTTTTTGATGACTTGAAAAAGACTCGAGATGGTATACATTTTGCAAAGATTCCGTCTAAAGGTAAGCCTGATAAGCGGAAAGTTCGCATAGATGAAAATGGCGAAATGGTGGGAAGTATAGTCTTGACAGGACAACCGGATGTTTCTGGTTTTATCGATCGCAAACAGGGTGACGGTAAATTTTATGAGTTCGTTTTTCAGGACAAGCCCGAAAAGAACTACCCAATTTCTGAAGAGATGTTCAAGGATCTCGCCTACATTTACAAGGATAATCCTGAATGGGCGTACCATGCAAAGAATTTAGAGACCAAGGGTATTCCCGTCTTCTTTAGAGAAGAAGGTTTTGGTGATAGAGCGAAACTTGTGGATTGTGGTCTCGCCTATATGTATAAGCAACCATTTACAAAATCCCCTGCTGATTGGATTCCTTCTGCCCATAATTCTAATAATCACGATTTAGCCGAGAGTATTTTTGGCTATATCGCAAAAGAAAAGGATAATCCTTCTTTAAAAGGACGTGTTCAGTTCGGCCATGCCTTTAGCAAATCTACTACGGGCTGCAAGAAAGATGTTGAATTTGTTCTTGCTAATCCGAAGGCTTCGTATTATCCGCTTTACGCAATTGACGGAAGCTGGGATGATGCGAAATCTATTGCTGGGCGTAAACGATATGTTGTAAGAACTGGTGAATACGGAGTTGCGGATTCTGTTGGAACTGACAACATGAAGTCTATGGCGAATGTACTAAATGCCGGCGCCATATTCGAAGAAACTATTACCTTCCATAATCTTAAACATATTGAATTGGGAGCTTTGCTTTCTGCTTTGACATTCCATAATAATGCAAAGTGCCTACATTCCATTGGTCAAGGAAAACCTTTTGGCTGGGGTGCAACGTCGTTTGAAATTGAGGAGTTGGTTGTCGAAGGTGAACGCGAAAAAGATTGTCTCAAGTATATGGGCGAATTTGAAAACGCCATGGATGATTTTCTGGGGTCCGCTTGGGTTGATGATGCGGGTGTTAAGGAACTCTGTGCTATGGCGACGCCGATACCGACAGAGGCGAATAGTACTTTTGAGTATATGAAACTCGATAATGGTGGCGTGAACGAGTTTAACAAACAACCTGCTCGTTACGAGAATCTAGATCGTTTCAGGAAAATTGCTTCATTGAAAAAGTGGAACAATTGGCAGATGGCCGAACCAAAATCCATCGTGAATATGCCTAGCGACGAAAAAGAAAAAGTTCTTGCAGATATGGAAATGCGTATCCAGAAAAGCCTTGCCAAGGAAGCAGAGCGTGCTGCGGAACGAGCCGCTGTTGAACAGGAACGGCAAGCTGAAGAACAGAAGAAGGCTGCGAAAAAGGCAAGTATGGATCTTTCCTTCTTGAACGGAATCACGACCTTCAAGGAAGGAAAAAGTAGAATTGAAGGGAACTTTAAGCAACTTGATTTGATCCCGATAACGCCAGAAGTGCTTGATCTTGTTCCCGATGAAGCAAGACAGTGTATTGAAAACTTTGTTGTTCGTATGTTTGCTCGCCCAGAAAAAAAGTGGGGGAGTAAAAACAAGGATTTTGCAAAGGATGCGGCTATAGCTGAAGTCAAAAAATGGTTTGGTGCTGACTATAAGTGTTAGGGGATTTAACACCATGCCCCGCCTTTTCAACATAACAAATCACACCATTGCTGATGAACAACGGGCAGATGCAATTGTATCGCTCGGCATTGGTGATGTTGTCGATATGCCGCCCGATATCGCTCGTTGCTGGGGAACCGTGCCGCCGGAGCTCGACTCCGTTTGCGACTATGTTCAGCCAGCGGTTGACTGGCTTGCCTCTCAAGTAACAAAAGGCGATATTGTGTGGGTGCAGGGCGAATGGGGTGCGGTGCTCACTGTAGTCTTGTGGTGCCACGCTCATGGGCTGCGCTGTGTCTATGCCACGACTAAGCGCGAGGCGACTGAGGTTCATAGCGAAAACGGTGTGCAGATGACGCATGTATTTAGGCATGTGCGGTTCAGGGATTTTCCAAGTGTGCCTTCGGTATAGGTGATTTTGAAGCCCGTCGGAGTTACCCATAAAAATTTTTTCAGGTTCCAAATACCGGAACATTTATCACCTCTCTAAAGTTCCGAAAAATTTGCCCGAATAATAATTCGCGTCTGAAGCACCCTTTTTTACCTAGATTTGCCTTAAAGCAAAAGGTAAATCACTTAAAAAAGGAATGCTTATGTCCATTATGGTTATGGCCAAGAAAACCGCTCAGCCCCAGGCCGAGGGCGAAAAGACTGCAAAGAGAACCGCCGCCGAAATGGGAACATTCGTCGACACGCGCGACGGTACTGAATACAAGACCTGCAAAATCGGCAACCAGGTCTGGCTCGCTGAAAACCTGAAATTTGAGCTGGATTCAGACGACTGCGTCGCCTACGATGAGGATTATCAGTATTTTGACAAGTACGGTTATCTGTATAGCGAAAAAGGCTTGAAAGAGGCGATTCCCGAGGGTTGGCACTTGCCGAGCAAAAAGGAATGGGAAACGATGGTCCGCTTTGCCAAAAAGGATTCCCGTTGCAAGGACGTTCTGAGCGTCATCGCCTCGGAAGAATGGATCGATTCGAGTTCCGACAAGTACGGCTTTTCGATGGTACCTGGCGGAAGGCGCGATGACAACGATGATTTTGAACTGATCGAATTTTCGGCTCATTTTTGGTGCGTCGAAAAAACGGTTGATCCAATAAGTCACGCGATTGGTCGCGAAAAATTCTATACGTGTGTGCGTTTCGAAGATGGCTGTGACGAAATCGATGACGAGGATTATCCGGCTTATGCGTCTGTCCGTCTGGTCAAGGATGCGGAATAAGGCATACTCCTTAAACATTCAATTGTGTTGTGGTTAGAAGAAGGGACTCCAGGACTATGGGGTCACCTTTTTTTGTTAAGCTCATATTTCCTGTTGACTATTTGTTTAACATTTTGTAGTATACAAAATGTTAAATGCCCTTATAGACTCCTGCAGCCTTCTCGAACTGCTCCTTGAACCATAGGCGTAAATCTCGCGGTTCAAGGATGTCGGCGTCGCTTAGGAATTGCGGAAAGTACACCTTTGCGAGTTTCTCGGAGCATTCGAAGGTGTAGGTGCCGGCGCCGTTTACTTCTGCGCAATCCGGGCGGGCATTATTTCCCGCGGGCATCTTATTGTTGATACAATTTGCGGTGGTCCCTGCGGACATCCTGTTGTTGCAACTCGTCTCGGTTGCGGTAACATCCACATCGGTTCTTTCTTTGGCAATCACTTTCGGGCGGTTGGTGGTGAGCTTGTTGTAGCGCTTGGCACCTTCTTCGGTGAGTTTCACTTTGACGCTTTGTCCGTAACACAGGAACGGGTCGAAGTGTTCGCGGAACACTTCCGCCTGGTGCGAGAGTTCAAAGTTTTCGCAGTGGAACGCCTTGCTTGCGGTATCGGGGGCGACTCCTCGGATGTGGCAGAGCCGTAGTGAATGGAATCGCTCGCCGGCAGCGGCACACTCTACTTTGTCATCGCACACCACCACGTATGCCCGCACCTGCGACGGCGAGAACGCCAAGAAGCAGGGCGAAACGCACTTTCGTTCTCCGCGGTAGGTGAGCGAAACGTTGGTGCGAGCCTTCGCGGCGGCATTCAGCTTGTCCAGTTCATCGCGGAATATAAAGCATTCCCGCTTGCCGCGGGGCATGTTCACGTAGCATTCAAAGTAGTAGCGGCAGAGGGTCGCGATTTTGGTGCCCGCGTTCTTGGCGAAGGAATTCGCGAAGTTCGCAAAGCTTTCGCCTGCCTGGTTCAGCGAGAACTGCAACGGCGGCACATTTTTGTACAAAGTATCGTTGGCGCCGATTCTGGTCGGGTCGGGCGGCGCAAATTCCGCATAGCGGGCGAGTATCCTGTTGCACAGGTCGCTCAGGCTTTTGAGTCCGTAATCTTCGGCATCGAGTTCCATTTGCGAACGCAGCAGGTGCGAAACGGCAACTTTTATTTTCTGCGATACATTAATCATGTCATAAAGATACATTTCAAATCGCCCAAAAGGAACCCCAGCGCCCTAAAAACGAAAGTTCCAGAAAATGGGCCGCTTTATAAAAAATACTGCGAAATTTTGCTGTTTTCGCTAGTCCACGAATCCATAAAAGTTCCTGCCTGTAGAACAAAAAAATAATGCCTGTTTGAGCAAACCCCGCCCGAGGCTAAATTAGTAGGGATTCCCGCCTTGCTTCGACAACGCTCAGCACAGGTTGCGGGAATGACAAGGAGGCCGTTATGGCAAAGAAAGAAGAAATCGAATTTGAAACCGAAGAATCGTCAAGCATCCTCGACGACATCTATGACATCGCCCATGACATTTTCCCCGATGCGACCGAAAGGTTCCACAGGAAGGTGGGCAATGCGCTGGAGCGTGCCGCCAACTACATCGAAAACATCACGCCCTCGTGGGAGGCGGGCTGCGACCGTATCTACAATAAGGTGATGAACTTCTTGGACGGTGCCGAAGAAAAGACCATGAAGACGATTGACAAAGTGCAGCACAGTCCTATCGGTGCAGCGATCGACCAGATATACGAACGCAATCATCGCGACTAAGCGCTGCGTTTCATGCTGCTGGTTTCCCTGAACTTGTTTCAGGGCCAGCGTCGGCATGTTACTTCTGGTTCTTTTCCCGCTTGATCTGCTTTAATTGAGCAAGTCTTTCGCCGAGTTGCTTTTCCTTGCCGTAGGGCTTGGGCTCATAGATTTCGACGCCTTCGAGCTGCTTGGGCAAATGTTCCTGGGCGGAGTAGGCGCCGGGGCTATCGTGGTCGTACTGGTAGTCGATACCGTAGCCCAGCTTTTCGCCGACCTTCGTGACCGAATTGCGGAAGGCGCGAGGTACAGGGAGAGTGCCTGTCTGCTTCACGATTTGGTCGGCTTTCATTCCCGCCAGTTCCACGCTGTTGCTCTTGGGCGCAAGCGAAAGGTAAATGGCGAGTTCGTCGAGCGCGATGAGTCCTTCGGGGATTCCCATGAAGTCGTAGGCTTCGCGAGCCGAAGTGGCAAGTAGCAATGCGTTGGGGTCTGCAAGGCCGATGTCTTCCATGCTCATGCGCATGAGTCTTCGCAGAATGAATCGCGGGTCTTCGCCGCCTTGCAGCATACGGTGCAGCCAGTAGAGGGCCGCGTCGGGGTCGGATCCGCGAACGGACTTATGCAAAGCAGAAATTAAATTGTAATGCTCTTCGCCGCCCTTGTCGTAACGCAGGGGCTTCTTGTACTGGAATTCTTCGAGGAGCTTTTCGTCGATGACTTTCTTGTCGCCTAGATTCTTGCCGATCCATTCGATTTGATTCAGCAGGAATCGTGCGTCTCCGTCGGACTGCGCGATGAGTTTTTCCACGACGGCGTCTTCGACTTCAACATCCTTCAGTTGAAGCCCACGCGGATGGTCGCGGAGCGCGCTAAAAATCAGTGTGCGCAAATCTTCTTTGCTTAAGGGCGCAAAGAGAATCAGCTGGCAGCGGCTAAGCAAGGCGCTGTTGACCTCGAACCCCGGGTTCTCGGTGGTGGCGCCTATAAGCGTCACCGTGCCGTCCTCGACGGCACCCAACAGCGCATCCTGCTGCCCCTTGTTAAAGCGGTGGATTTCGTCGATAAAGAGGATTGTGTCCTTGAACATCGCCTTCATCTTGCGGGCATCCGCTAGGACTTCCTTGACTTCCTTGACGCCGCTGGCCACAGCCGAAAGTGCCACGAACGCCTTCTTGGTATGTTGGCGAATCACGTGGGCAAGGCTCGTCTTTCCGCAGCCCGGCGGGCCCCAGAAAATCATGCTCGGCACGCTGTCGTTTTCGAGACTTTTGCGAAGCAGGCTCTGCTCGCCCAGAATCTTGTTCTGGCCTAAGAACTCATCGAGGTTCCTGGGGCGTAATCTTTCGGCGAGCGGCTGGTCCATAAGTCAAAATCTCTTTTTATTATGCACAAATGTACACTATTTGAATGGCTCTGTCAAGCTAAATCTTTTAGAATCTTCAGCTTCAAAATGAGTAAATCCGCATAAGATCGTTAAGATTTTTATTCGGTCACGAATTCGAGCTTGTGAAATCCACTCGGTAGTTCGCGGGTGGGGCGACCGCCCTTGGTCATGCAGTGGAGCGTTGAACCCGTGGTGCAGAGCGTCCCGTTCACGTAAGCCTTGTATTCAAAGCGGAACTTGAGGCTCCCTTCGCGGACCATGGTCGTCTCGATATCCACGAATTCCCCGTAGTGGGTAGGTTGTCTGTAGCGCACGGAGAGTTCCAGAACCGGTGCGGCAAAGCCCTCGGCTTCCATTTCGGCGTAACCTGCGCCTACGGCGCGGAAAAACTCGGTGCGGGCCTGTTCAAACCATACGGGATAAACGGCGTGGTGGACGATTCCCATCTGGTCGGTTTCTGCGTAGCGGACGTCAATCCGCGCGGTGTGCTTGAATGTGCAAATTTCCATGGCCTAAATATATAAAAAAGGGGTGAAAACTCGATGCGAACCTTGTTTTTTTAATTCAGTTTGTTACATTTTTCATACAAATTGCCAGAAAAAAGGAGAACAAATGAAAAATACCCTCAAGTATGTGTCTGCGTTTGCTGTTGCAGGGGCTCTCGTCGCTTGCGATTCTTCGACCTCGTCGGACGGCGGTTCCCCGTATGGTGCAACAAAGTACAGCGTCCCTGTAAAACAGGGGAACGTGACGGGGCGTTGCGATGTCTATGCGACGTCCTCGTCGGTGACTAAGATTGCCAGCGCGGAAGCGTTCGGCTCGACGATTAGAGTGGAAGAATCGGGAACCTGGAATGCAGACGGGTCTTATCGTGTCTTGGTAGACGAACGTATGTCGGGGGGATACTTGATGGCGGTTGACGATGCGTGCGAATGTATGAAGGACAGGTTCGGTGCCGACTATGTCGTGTGTTCCGAAGACCGCGTCAGTGTGGATCGCAGTATTTCGAAAGACGCTGCGCGTCCTCTGGATGATGAGTTGATTCAGGAAATGGTCGAGGCTCTGAAGAAAAGCTGCGATGAGTTCCGCGAAGAAATGCAGAAAGTGGCTGATAAGTTTAGTGCAACCCCGGGGGATGTTTCCGCGGAGCGGGCGGTTTCTTGCGATGTCGATGTCGCGGGAAATATCGTGACCCAGAAAGTCGTCTTCCCGAGTAGGACGGTGACTGTCGTGGGCGAGTACAGGGGCGATTACATCACTATCACGGAATCCTATACCGGTGTTGACGCGGCGACCCTGCAGGCTGTATGCGATACCTACAAGTCTGATGCGGAACAGATGGATGTCGTTTGCGACGGTGCGGCGATTACCTCGACGCAGCTTACGGAAGGTGCTCCGCTGGAATCGATTGTTTCTTTCTATAGGGACGGCGTGTGCCCGGCCTTCTTGAGTGGAAACCTCACTCTTGAGGAAATGTGGTTCGATGATTTCGAATAATACCAGATAGGGAAGTTTTATTAGTATCGAGGCCTTCTCCGGTAGGGAGAGGGCCTTTTTTAGGAACTTTAAACTTTATCAACAATCTATAAACACTCTTTTGTGTATTGTGTGTACATAAAATTTGAAAAATTTGATTTTTTTTTGAAAAAAATGCGGTTTTTCGTTGACAAGACGGGGGAAATCTTATTAAATTTGGCTCACTCCTATCTACAGTAATGAAAATAGGATACGCCAAAGTAGCTCAGCTGGTAGAGCAGCTGATTTGTAATCAGCCGGTCGTAGGTTCGATTCCTATCTTTGGCTCGACATAATGGGTCGTTGCCCGAGTGGTTAAAGGGGACGGACTGTAAATCCGTTGGCTTACGCCTACCGTGGTTCGAAACCACGACGGCCCACGATAAAACGCCTGCTGAAGCAGAGAGCGCTTCAGCAGGCGATTAAGCCCAGGTAGCTCAGTGGTAGAGCACTTCCTTGGTAAGGAAGAGGTCTCGGGTCCGACTCCCGATCTGGGCTCTCACTAATTGGAGATAGAATCATGGCAAAAGAACATTTTGACAGAAGCAAGCCGCACTGCAACATCGGCACCATTGGCCACGTTGACCACGGCAAGACCACTCTGACCGCCGCAATCTGCACGACCCTCGCTGCACGCGGCCTCGCCGCCGCCAAGCGTTTCGACGAAATCGACAACGCTCCCGAAGAAAAGGCCCGCGGTATCACGATCAACACCTCCCACGTGGAATACACCACCGCAAACCGTCACTACGCTCACGTCGACTGCCCGGGGCACGCCGACTACGTCAAGAACATGGTGACCGGTGCTGCCCAGATGGACGGCGCCATCCTCGTCGTGGCCGCCACTGACGGCCCGATGCCGCAGACCCGTGAACACATCCTCCTCGCCCACCAGGTTGGCGTGCCGAAGATCGTCGTGTTCATGAACAAGGTCGACATGGTGGACGACGAAGAACTCCTCGACCTCGTCGAAATGGAAGTCCGCGACCTTCTGTCCAAGTACGAATTTGACGGCGACAACACCCCGATCATCCGCGGTTCCGCCCTCAAGGCCCTCGAAGGCGACTCTGCCTACCAGGACAAGATCATGGAACTCATGGACGCCTGCGACAGCTACATCCCGCTGCCGGCCCGCGAAACCGAAAAGCCGTTCCTGATGCCGATCGAAGACGTGTTCACCATCACCGGTCGTGGCACTGTCGCCACCGGTCGTATCGAACGCGGCGTCGTGCACCTGAACGACAAGGTCGAACGCGTTGGCCTCGGCGAAACCGCCGAATACGTCGTTACCGGCGTTGAAATGTTCCGCAAGCTCCTCGACGACGCCCAGGCTGGCGACAACGTCGGTCTGCTCCTCCGCGGCGCAGAAAAGAAGGACATCAGCCGCGGCCAGGTGCTCGCAGCCCCGAAGTCCGTCACCCCGCACGCCGAATTCAAGGCTGAAATCTACGTTCTGACGAAGGACGAAGGCGGCCGTCACACTCCGTTCATGAACGGCTACCGTCCTCAGTTCTACTTCCGCACCACCGACGTGACTGGCACGATCCAGCTTCCGGAAGGTGTCGAAATGGTGACTCCGGGTGACACCGTGACCATCCACGTGAACCTGATCGCCCCGGTGGCAATGGAAAAGCAGCTCCGCTTCGCAATCCGCGAAGGTGGCCGTACCGTTGGCGCTGGCTCCGTAACCGAAATCATCAAGTAA
>SAMEA3663015__coassemble_404_pt1 | contig 17850 bp, 14 predicted proteins | sample SAMEA3663015__metabat2_low_PE_034 | metagenome-assembled genome bin SAMEA3663015 (sample SAMEA3663015) | pig gut metagenome | biome: pig gut; feature: pig-associated habitat; material: faeces | place: France | collected 2012 | reverse complement strand
CATATTAATCTCCTTGCGTTGTTTTTGCGCGCAAAGATAGCAAAAAAAACAGAATTTGTCTAATAAAAGTTTACTTTCCCGACCAATATGCAATTTTGCGTGATGAACGTTTTTCTATATTTGGATTATGCTCAAGCAAATTATCGCCCCTAGCGTTTTAAACGCAAACTTCCTCGAACTCGGCAACGGCCTCAAGGCTATCGAAAACGGTGGTGCAGGCCTCGTCCACCTCGACATCATGGACGGACACTTTGTCCCAAATATCAGCTTCGGCCCGGGAATCTCCGCCTGCGTGGGCAAGGGAACCAAGCTTCCGCTCGATTGCCACCTGATGATCGAAAACCCCGAGAACTACGTGGGCGAATTTGCAAAGGCGGGTGCCGCCATCATCAGCGTGCACGCCGAAACTACGAACCACCTGGACCGTCTGCTGCACCAGATTGCAGAACTCGGCGTAAAGCCCGCCGTGGCCATCAACCCGGCAACCCCGCTCGAAAGCATCAAGTACGTGCTCGACATCGTGGACATGGTTTTGGTGATGTCGGTGAACCCGGGATTCGGCGGACAGAGCCTGATTCCTTACTGCCTCGACAAGATTCGCGAACTTCGTCAGATGAAGCCGGAACTCGACATCCAGATTGACGGCGGCGTCAAGCTCGACAACATCCTCGCCTGCAAAGAAGCCGGCGCGAACGTGTTCGTGGTAGGCTCCGCTATCTTCGGCAAGAGCGATCCCGAAGCCGTGTGCCGCGAATTCGTAGTCAAGGTAGGAGCCTACCAAGTAGACGAACGCCGTTAAGCGCCATCGAAAAAAATCTACCTAAGCGTGGCTCCATTTACTTTATAGCGTTTTTCGCCATCACGGATAATCGCATTGTGGCGCTCCCTCTGAACGAAGGGGGCGTTTTTCTTTTGTACCGCAGCCGGGAAGGCGTGCGGACGAATGGAAGTTTTCACGCCTTCATCAAAATAGACCTTGCCCAAATACACAGCAGGCTGTTCTTCGCCGCAAGACCCTATGCCAGTAGGTACGCGGTTGGCAAATTCGATTTCACCGATTTTCAAGTATACTTGGTAACGTCCTTTGCCCCGTTTATTTAATTTGGTTGAAATTTCAATTTCGTTGTTTCCGTCATACGTCATCACGGTATCACCGCCCGCAATAGAGATGGTGCGGCTATGGATGTGGCGGGAATCAACTTCCGGCAGTTCATAATAAGTCGGCATCGGGCACACGGCCAAATTGCTCCCTTCCAAATCCTCTAAAACGGCGAGCCTTACCGGAGCGTTCCACGTCAAATTTCCAAAGCCCACGTTCTGGATACGCAGTTTCGCATGTAAAATTCTGTCGGTGCCCACCGTATCGCTCAGCCACGATTTGCGCAGCACGAAGCGGTAGCCCAGGTGGTCGTTGATGTACTTGAAGCCCGAGAGCGAATCGACTCGCGCCGGGTCGTAATCGAAATCCTTCTGCTTGAAGGTCGTCTTTTTCCAACTGTCAATGAGGTTGTTATTCCATTGAATATTCAAATAGCTCGTATGCGTACGGAAACCCTCGTACGCGAGAAATTCCGGTGTGTTGATAACCTCGTAACCGCTCGCCGTCGTCAAGGCCTCGCCGCCGTAGGGGGTATTGATGCCGTACTTCTCGAGCCACGCCACGCCTTCTTCGCGGCAGATGGAAGTCTTGCAATCCGCGCCCCAGGTGCCGTAATCGTACTGCGTTCCGAGATAGCCGTCGTTGAACATTCCCACGCGGTACATGGTGTCGCCCTTCGCCTTCGCAATCTCCGCAAACTTCTCGCCGTCGATGTGGAAGTCGACTCCCCAGTTGTCAAAGCCTAGCACCTTCGCCGAATAGTTTCCTGTGCGGGTCAAAATCTTCAATTCCGGCGGAGTATTGCGAAGCATCAGGTTCACCGCTTCAGCTACGCGATCGTAGGTGATACTCGTATCGCTGTGCATTTCGCCATAAGCACCGTGCATGCCCATTTCGAGCGCCACAATCACATCGGTATTCTTCGAGAGCACTGGCGCCAACTGCTTCACATGCTTCAGCACCCATTCATGGGCCGGAGTCACGTTGCTGCGGCCATTGTACCACGGGTCGTAACAGACGCGCACAATCACATGCCCGCCAAAGTCGCGAATGTTGTCGAAGGTCTGCTGCAAAACGTTCAGGGCATCTTCGGTCAAGTCCTGGCTCACGCCGCGCACCGTATCGCGCTTTCCGCCCGTCGAATCAATCGAAAGCCACGCATTGCTGCTGAATTCCGAAATCTCGGCACGCAAGTGCAACAGCTTGCCATACGGCTTTTCAATCGGCTTGCCGCCCGAAGGTTCTAAATGCAGAACCTGCGGCGTATAGAATCCGCGGTCGAAATTGTCAAGCGTCGCCATCGCGTCGGTCGTATCGATAGACTGTTTCACGAGACCCGCCGCAAAGAGCGGAGCCGTCGCAAACAAGAAAATGCCGAGCACGGCAATCTGCACGACATTCCGCGTAATCACAGAAATTTTCTTCATCGACACCCCCTAATAAAAAACAGACACAGCCTTAAGCCATATCCGTAATATATATTATTTTAAAGTGGACCGCCGTTTTTATAGCGTTCTATTTTACTTCTTGAAGTATTTCTTCACCGCCGGGTGATGCGGCTGCAATTTTTTCAGTTTTTTGTAGGACGCCTTGGCTTCGGCCGTCATGCCGAGCGCATCCTGGATGGCCGCCATGTGTTCCCAATAGACAAAATCTTCATCGAAACGCGGACTCTTGATTTGCTTCATGGTTTCAAGCGCCTCGGCAAACTTACCCTTGCGGTAAAGGCCCCACGCCCAGGAATCCACATAGGCCTCCGATGGTTCCGAATCCTTGTACTTAGCCGACTGCAAAAGAGCCTTTTCAACCAAAGCAATTCCCTTGTCCAATTCCTCGGGAGTCCGGTTCAAGTCAATCAGGGTGTAGCCATAATAATTCAGGACTTCGGCAACGTCAACCTGCGGCTCCGCAAAACCCAGAATGTACTCGAACATCGCAAAGGCTTCGTCGTAGCGGTCCATGCGCTCCAGGTTCATCGCCATCAACACGCGAATTCCGAGATCTGCAGAATCCTTCGCTGCCAATTCCCGATAAAACACATCCGCACGTTCACGCAAGGCAAGCGACTTCTTGACCCTTGCTGAATCACCAATATCCTTCTGCCAAATTTCCTGCGCTTCCACGCACAAAATCCGAGCGTACACGCTACGGAACTGGCGACGGTTGCGTTCCACGTCATGAGCCATGCGTTTCATCGAGGCGGAATCGGCAATGCCCTCCATCGGAGTCCACTTATCCCACACCGCAATCAGAGAATCCAGCATTTTGTATGCCTTGCCGTACATTCCCGCGGTACCGTAGGTCAAGGCCAGCTGCGCCTTGTCGCCGCCGAGCGCTACGGAATCTGCCTTCTCGGCATAACGCACGGCATCCTTCGGCTTGTTTTCTTTAAAAGCAATCGCAGAAAGCGTATGGTAGGCGCCCGTCACATAGACTCGCTGATCCGCAATGTTCTCGGCAGCATATTTCAAGTGGGCCTTTGCACTGTCCAAGTTGCCAAACAGATGTTCGTAATGTCCCAGGAAGTTTGCAAGAATCGGAGTGCGCACCCCGTCATCCAGATATTTCTTCCTGAGCATCGCATAGGCAGAATCACGGTTCGTTTCGGCGAGGGAACTCATCAGGAGCACCACCATCGATTCATCTTCCGGCGTGGATTCCGTAAGCGTATCGACAACCGCCCGCACTTCCTTCAGGCGTTTCTGGAACACAAGCCCCTGCACCATCTGCAAAAGCATCTTCTTGTCGCCAGTCGCCTCGTGGCCCTTCGCAAAAAGTTCCACGACGGCAGAATCCTTATGTTGGTCGAGCAGCAGTTTCAGCTGGCGTTGGAACAGCGTCGGCATATAATTTACCTGCGGCAGGAGCAAGTCATAAATGCGCACAAGTTCCTTGCCGTCCTGCACCGCTTCCAAAAAGAGGCTGTAGTCATACAGGAGCGTCATGTCCTGATAGCGGGAGGTATCGAGCGCCGCTTTGAAATACTTGCGGGCCGAATCGGCACGGCCATCCTTCACGTACAAATGAGCGAGCAAGCCGAGCTGCGATGCCGTCGGGCGGCCTTTCAGTCGATTTGCATGCTGGGCCTGCAACAGCGCAACAGAATCCGCTCCCTGCGCCGCCATGATTTCGGCAAGCTTAAAAGCCAGGTATCGGCTATTCGGATCAGATTCCGCGGCGTGCTGCCAGAACACGTTCGCGAGGGCGCGTTCCCCACGCAGTTCCATTTCCTGGGCGCGGATAAACGATTCATGAGCCGCATCGATATTCTGCGGCAACGCAGGTTCTTCGGCGGAAACCTTCTTGATGGAATCAAGTTTCGCATTCACCGCCTTCACAATCGCAACGGAATCATCGGCCGTCAGGGTTTCGCTTTTTTTTGCAGACGAGGCGCAACCGCCAAACGACAGCGCCATCACCGAAAGCGCTACCACAACCGCAAGCGAAAAGAAACGGGATTTCATCATCAATCCTAGTCCGCGATTACAAAGTCAATTTTGGAATCAGGGGGCAGATAGTCACCATGCTTCGGCATCGTCTCGATAACCGTTCCCGGCTGGCGACCTTCTTCGTCTTTCTTGCGCTTGATCTTGCCCACCTTGAAACCGAGGTTTTCAACCTTCGTATAAACGTTATCGATGAGCTCTCCGCTAAAATCGGGAAGCAGCGTCTTACCCTGGGTCGCTCCGGCCGAGATGACAACCTTCACCGTATCACCCACGCGGACCTTCTGGCCAGCAAAAGGAATCGTACGGATTACGACCCCGCGGGGAATGCTCTTGTGCGCGCCTTTCACAATCGCGCCCTGCACGAGGCCCGCGCGGCTCAAGGAAATCGAGGCCTGCTTCTGGCTCTTGCCACGAAGATCCGGGATTTCCACTTCGCGAAGTCCCATGCTCTTGGTCAGTTTAACCGTGCGTCCGAGTTTGGCGATGCGACCGGCAGCGGGCATCTGCACCAGCACGAGACCTTCCGGAATCTGGGCGCTGTAGCGGCCTTCTTCGAGCCATTCGTACTTGAACCCCGCATCGGACAAGGCCTTTTCTGCTGCTTCCTGCGTCATGCCTTCCAAATTCGGCACTTCACCCGTCGAGGCGAAATGACCCGAAAAAATCGGCATCACTAACTTGTCGACGGCAAAGGCAAGCACAATCAAAAGAACAATCCAAACGCCAGCGGCCTTCACAACTGGAGTCGTCTTGAGCCACGTCAATACTTTGTTTAAAATCGACTTTACTTTATCCATAACTAATTCTGAATTCCGAAATCCGAACTCCGAATTCACCTATCCTTTAGTAGCCTTTTCCTGCAGGGCGTTTTCGTCGAAAATCACGATATCCTTGCCGGTCATAGCAATCGCATTCGCCTTCACAAGCATCGAGCAAATACGGCTCACCGTTTCACGAGTGGTACCCGACATGTCAGCCAACTGTTGCTGGGTCGGGCGATTGTGGATCACCGTCACCATCTGGCCGTTATCGGTGTGAATGCGCATGCCGCGGTCTTCCATGAGGTTCAGGAGCGTGCCTGCCACGCGGCCACTTACGGACATCGTCGACAAGGAACCGATCTGCTTGTTTGCCTTACGCAGTCTCTTGCTCATTTCAGACAAAAGAGACATCGCAAATTCAGGCGTCTGGCGAATCAGCATCAGGAACGGTTCGCGGTGAATAATCATCAGCTGCGCGTCGGTGACGGTGCGCACCGAGGCAGACCTCGGTTCGCCGTCGATGAGCGACATTTCACCAAAGAAATCCCCGCGTTCCAAGAAACTGAGAATCGTTTCGCGCCCATCGACGCCGGTCATGTAGACCTGCACCGTCCCCGATGCGATCAGGTACAGCGCCTTCATCGAACAGTCGCCTTCGAGCACCACAGTCTCGTCGCGGTTGAAGTCCTGGACAACAACCAAATTGGCAAGCAAGCCAAGTTGTTCTTCCGTCAATTCAGAGAAAAGATCTACGCCCTTCAGCAGGCCGCAAACATCAGTATTGTCCATGTCTACCTCACCTTTCTTTGGCGATTACGCCATCCTAGTCCAAATCAACGATAATGCTCTGGTCGCGCTTGGCACCGATCGAGATCATGCCAATCTTCACGCCCACGAGCTCCGCCATGCGGTTCAGGTACTTGCGAGCGTTTTCCGGCAAATCTTCGAGCTTGCGGCACTTGGTGGTATCGCACTTCCAGCCCGGCATTTCTTCGTAGACCGGCACGCAGCGGCCGACCTTCGAAAGTTGGTTCGGGAAGTTCTCGATCTTTCCACCGTCGCATTCGTAGTGAGTGCAAATCTTGATGGTATCGAAGGTATCAAGCACGTCGAGCTTGGTGATGGCGAGGTGCGTGAGGCCGTTCACCACGGCAGCCTTGCGGACCACGGTCGCGTCGAACCAACCGCAGCGGCGGTTGCGGCCCGTGGTGGCACCATATTCGTTACCAATCTTGCGGAGCGTGTCACCCGTTTCGTCCAAGAGTTCGGTCGGGAACGGACCGTTACCCACGCGGGTCGTGTAAGCCTTTACCACGCCAACGACCTGGTCGATAGCCGTGGGACCAATGCCGGCGCCGCAGCTTGCGTAGCCAGCCACAGTGTTACTGGAGGTCACGAACGGGTATGTTCCCTGGTCCACGTCGAGGATGGTGCCCTGGGCACCTTCGAACACCAGGCGCTTGCCAGCCTTCACAGCGGCATAGAGCATGGCGCTCACATCGCACACGAACGGCTTAATCTTCTGGCCGAGTTCGAGGTAGTCCTTGATGACCTGTTCCGGATCAATTTCGGGAACATCGTACATCACCTTGAATTCTTCGTTGTGAACCTTGGCCATCGCTTCGACGCGGGGGCGCAGTTCGCGTTCGTCCATCAGGTCGCCCACGCGGACACCGATACGGTTCACCTTGTCGCTGTAGCAGGGGCCAATGCCACGGCCCGTGGTACCGATAGCTCCCTTGCCGGCCTTCTTTTCCTTGGCCTTGTCGAGGGTAGAGTGGTACGGGAGCACCACGTGTGCGTTGTCGGCAATGAACAGGCGACCTTCCGGGTTGATACCCTTCGTGTGCAAGTCGGCAATTTCGGCCAGGGTCTGCACCGGGTCGAGCACCACGCCGTTACCGATCACGCAAATCTTGTCGTCGTGCATAATGCCCGAGGGAATCAGGTGGAACACGAACTTCTTGTCGCCCACTTCCACGGTATGGCCGGCATTTGCGCCGCCCTGGAAACGCACGATGTAGTCTGCGTCCAGCGTCAGAAAATCAACAACCTTGGCCTTGCCTTCGTCACCCCACTGGGAACCGATTACAACACGATTTGCCATATATCCTTCATTTTTTTGACCCGGCGAACGAAACCCGAAAAGGCAGCCCGCAGGTCGATTGCTTGTTAAACGACGAAATTCAAACGCCGGGGACTTCCCTGCGCCCTTTTTCGCCATAAAGATAGCAAAGAGAGACAAATCGCACACCTTCCAAAAGTGCCGATTTGCACAAATCAAGGGGCATTTTTCAGCAAGGAATCCAGCCGAGCCGACAGGCGCTCCGCCCCCTGGGCACTCAAATGGTCAAAATCGAAGGCCATCGAGTCCGAATAGTCGTGCGCTCCAAACTTATTTTCGTCCACCAAAATAAAATGAGGATACACCCTAGACAGGGAATCGAAATAATCAAGAGTCTGCTTCGCAAGGCTCCTCTGGGTTCCGTGACGGCCAAAGCTTCCCGTAGACGCATACCGAGGCGATTGTGGATAAACTAACCCAATAATTTTAAAGCCTTTATTTTGCGTCGTATCAATAAAGGTCGTCAGGCTATCTACAACTTTCCTGTATATTTTTTCATCCATCTGTGACAGAATCGTATCGCGCATTACCTGCACATCGCTCCCCCAGCCACGCGACTCAAGTTTCAACAGACCCAACGTGCTAACATATTCTAGAGAATCTTCAACGGTATAACGGTTATTCTCGTCAACGATACGAACAAACTCTGCTGGAACGCCATCTTTCCAAAATTGATGGTTGCGGTCATAAATATAACCTGGAGCCTGCCCAAACAAAGTAAGAAACCTAGCACTACGGCTATTACTCATCAGATCAGGAGCTATCTCGATAACGAGGTACTTGAGATTCTTTGCATGCGGCATGATGTAGTTGTTCACTATATAAAGTTCAGCCCACAAGTCCCCACCTACATAGCCAAAATTAAACGACGGAATCGAGAACTGCAGAGGGTCGATTCCCCTTTCGGTCCTAGAACTTCCTAATGTGATCAACTCAAAGGAATCCTTATTATCCCAGAACATGCGCATCTTCACAGACATCGTCTTTTCGCCCTCTTGGTATACGGCATCGCGATAGGCGCCTGCGCTGTCCAGTTCCAGATTACCCGCCACACTCTTCGACATCCTCCAAAGACACGGATGCCACAACTCTTCACCTTCGACAAGATCGACAATGCTGGAATCTCCTACGTCCACCAACGCAATCTTCCGATGCGCACCAGCGGAATTGACGATGGTGACCACCGCCAAATTTTCGCGGTCAGTCCACTCGGAATGATCAAAGGTATAGCCGTCGGGCGCAGGAATCGCACGCACTAGTTTTCCGCTGCTGTCAGCGACAAGCAGACGCTCGTGCGTCCCATATTTCTTACCCGCGAAATTCCTACCTACCGCGCTGCCAAAATCAAGGAACAGAGTCCTGTCGGAGCCATCACCCGAAAGAGAAGCATTACAGGCCTGCGCCCCGTCAAGCCAAACTCTATCCTTTCCATCCACATTCACGCGAAGCCGCTTGGAACCAGACACGGCGCGATGTATGCCGTCGCGACCACGGGACACGCCACCATGATACGCCCCAGAGAAAATCTTTTTCGGTTTACCGAATTGCCCCTGCGAAAAAGGGACACTCCAAGTCGTTTTCGTAAAGAACGCCGCATCATCGCTATTGTCGCCCGCGTCGTCCACGTAGACAATCGATGTATCCCCCGATGCATTCACATACCAGCGTGGAATAGCGGCTCTTTCAACATCAAGCTTTACGAGGCCGCTTCCATCCGCATCCAGGTTGCGCACATAAAGAGCAGACTTTCCCGACACGCCTTCGATTCCCGTACAGAAGGCGACCTTCACCCCGTCCGGAGAAATTTCCGGATGGAATACAGGCAAGGTATCAAAAATTTCAACCACATTCACGCGACCGTCCTTGTAATCTACGAAAGCGAGATTACCCGTCTGGTCGTTCCTGAAAGCAAGCTTGACTCGAGTCGTTCCAACTTTCTGGCGGACATCTGCAGAAGACGCCTTGACCACGGCCAAGTCGCCAACGGCGCGGCCGTTCGACGCCATCCACGACGCATGGGGAATCGCACCAAACGCCAGACGAAAGCCCATATACCCCGTTGTCGTAGATGCCGACACCGTATAGACATCTCCCCGGCTATATAAAGTCATATCGCCAGCCGGCTGAATTATAGATCCGCCCTTGACTACTTTTTCTAGCAACGAATTCCCAACAGGAGCTCCCACATAATTCGTCACGGCGGTATCCCGTAAATTTCCGAGCCAGTCATTCGTCAATTCCAGCACATTCCCCGCCATGTCGCAAAAACCGACGGAATCCACAAAATCGCAAACTTCACGCCGAACTATACCGGAATTCGCGACATTCCAGCTTTGCTCTGGATTCCAGGCGACGGACGCCGCCAAGACCCATTCGGCTTCAGTCGGCAAGCGGAACCCCTCAACTTCAGGGTGGAATGTCAGCCCCTCCAAATAGGCGCACTTCCCATTCTGATCGAACAGCCGATTCAAGTAAGTATAGGCGGTGTCTACCCCCTTCGCCTTTCCATAAGCATTTGCAATAAGAACCGCACCGTAATACGACACGTTGACCTTGGGCACGTTTCCCGCAACACATTCTAGATCCGCGAGCAAGCCATCATCCATTTGAGACGCCAACTCATAATCGGCGCAAGTAAATTCGTGAACCCCCAGCGAAAAAACGTAATCCAGCGTCACCTTCATCCGCGGTTTTTCAGAGGCTTTTGCCCGCTCGTCATCGCTACCGAGGAAAACGGATACTCCCATTGGCTGCACACGCAACATTCCCTCATGAACGGAATCCGCAACGATCTTCACCTGTACGGGGGCATCCTCTGCAGGGGAAACTTCCGCGGAGCCTGAATCATCTCGCTCTGCGCCGATTTCCGAAACAGAATTCGAGCACGCCCCGCAAAATAAAGCGGTCAGCAGCATACAAAGCAAAAGTAATCCGAAGCGTACATTATCCACAATTCAAAAATAATCAAAAAACGGAGCGATTACGCCCAAACCATTTAAATTACGCCCAGCCTATTTGTTTTTCACGCCACCGGCAAAGTAAGGCACCTATAAATTCCCCAATTTGCACTGATTTATAGGTCGCCAAAGAGTACTTTGAATACCCCGTACCTATAAATAGCTCCATTTGCCTACATTTATAGGTACATTTAGAAGATCGTTTCAAGCCCCATACCTATAAACCGACTTTTCTCATTCATTTTATAGGTACATTTCGCCAAAATTTACAACAAATTGTCATTTATTTGATCGCGGGCACCCCAATTCGGAGCGTTTTGGTACCTATAACTGGCACAACAGCTCCATTTTATAGGTACGCACCACTTCAACCAATCGCAATCATACCTATAAATTTCACCCGACCAGGCACTTTATAGGTACGCACCTCCCAAAACAACCATTTAATCGCTCTATCCATCTACAAACAGGATTATCTATCGAGAAAACAGCCTGTTTTGCAAACAGTTGCTAGCAAAATTCACTTTTTTTCGCCATTTGACTCTTTTTTAAATAAAACATTTTATATTACCCATCTTCGCAAAAGGATATTTTATGCAAACACATTTCGAAGACAACTACGCCATAAACGACCCTCTTATTGAAATGCTGATTTCGCGGCAAGAAGAAAACCTCTCCTTACTCACGCAGATTGGAAAGACAAAAAACATCAGCGGAAATCTACGCGTTGACAAATGCAGACAATCCTACCAGTATTACATCGTTACGCAAAAGGGAGACACGAAAGGGACCTACCTCCCGCGCAAGGAAATCCGCAAGGCAAAGGCCCTTGCGCAGCGTGACTACAACAGGGCGGCGGAGGCCATCATCAAGAAGCAGCTCGCGGCCATCGACGCTTTCCTCAAGGCATATCGGCCAAACGCACTTGACCAGGCCTTCACCAAGCAGCATCCGGGCCGCCGCGCACTCATCGCACCGGTGCGTGAACCCGATAGCGAGTTCATCGAAGCGTGGCGGCACTTGCCCTACACGGGCAAGGCCTTCGAAATCAATGCCCCCGAGTTTTTCACCGCAAACGGCGTCCGCGTCCGCTCGAAATCCGAAGTCATCATCGCGGACGCCCTCGACCGCGCAGGCATCCCTTACCGCTATGAATTTCCCACAAGCGTCAAGGGCTGGGGCACGCTCTACCCGGACTTCACCTGTCTGCGCCCCAGCACCCGCGAAGAAGTCATCTGGGAACACTTCGGCCTGATGGGCGAGCCGGACTACGCCGAGAACGCCGTACAAAAGCTCGCCCACTACGCCGCAAGCGGGTACACCATCGGCAAAAAACTCATCGCCACCTTCGAAAGCGCAGCAACCCCTCTCTCCGTCAAGCAGGTGCAGGCCTACATCAAGGCGCTGCTAACATAAAATTCGCAAATTAATCTATATTCCTTCCATGCCAGCAAAGACTCCCGACCCAAACGTCATCCAGCCTATCGCCAACGTGGAGGCATTGACCTTCGTCAAGCCCGATGTCAAAAACCAAAACATCATTGTGGGCGTTTTCACCTACATCGCCGATTCGGATTTCGAGAGTCATGTGACGCACCATTACGACTTTATCGGGGACAAGCCCATCATCGGCAAGTTCTGCTAGATTGCTGTCGGCGTGGAATTCGTGATGAACGGGGCTAACCACCAGATGAACGCATCCACCACTTACCCCTTCTATATCTTCGGCACATGGGAGCAGCACGCCCCGGCCCAGAGCGACCTTCCGCTCAAAGGCGATGCCGTCATCGGTAACGACGTATAGATCGGGCAGAATGTGACGATTCTCCCAGGCGTGCACTTCGGCGACGGAGCCATCATCGGGGCAAACTCCGTCGTAGCAAGCGACGTCGCGCCCTATACCATCGTGGCAGGTAACCCCGCCAAACTCATCAGCAAGCGATTCGATGACGAACTCACCGCACTGCTGCTCAAGTTCAAGTGGTTGGACAAGAGTATCGACGAAATCAATAGTCTCATTCCCATCCTCACCAGCGGTGACCTCAAAAAAGTGAAAGCCGAGCTTAATGCCCGGCTTATGTAAGTGGAAATTCCGCAACGAGTGCGGGATGACAATGTCGGTTAGAGATTACCGCGGCCTTCAGCCTCGCAATGACAATCGAGAAGCGACCCGCGACATTCTCAGCCTGCGACTCGCGACGCTCGCGACCAGCGTTTAAACTTTTACGGCACTTCACGCGACCGCAACGTTCTACCGCAATTGACATGCCTCCGGTCTGAGCGTTGCTCTCGTCGTCGCGGCTTGTTAATACAGGCCGCTTCTCCTCACTACGGCACTTCTACAGAATCCAGAATCTTCTGCACCACAGTCTCGGCGGAGACTTCTTCCGCTTCGGCCTCGTAGCTCAAGATAATGCGGTGGCGGAGCACTTCCATGGCGACGGCCTTCACGTCTTCCGGCGTCACGTAGGCACGGCCCTGGATGAACGCATGGGCCTTCGAAGCCTGGGCAAGACCGATGGATGCACGGGGCGAAGCGCCCACTTCCACAAAGCCCACCAGGTCGCTGCGCTTGATGCTGCCCGGATCGCGGGTCGCAAGCACCAGGTTCACGACGTATTCGCGCACGCGTTCGTCCACGTACACCTGCTTCACCAGCTGGCGGGCGGCGAGGATATCTTCCTTCGTGGCGACGGCCTGCGGCTGACGGAGCCCCGCACCGGCAACGGCGTCAAGAATCTTCATTTCGTCGGCCTTGTTCGGATAGCTGACCTTCACCTTCAACAGGAAACGGTCCACCTGGGCTTCCGGCAGCGGGTAGGTACCTTCCTGCTCGATGGGGTTCTGCGTGGCAAGCACCAGGAACGGTTCGTCCAGCTTGAACGTCTCGTCACCGATGGTGATGTGGCGTTCCTGCATCGCTTCGAGCAAGGCGCTCTGCACCTTCGAGGGAGCACGGTTGATTTCGTCAGCCAGCACCAGGTTCGTAAACAGCGGGCCCTTGCGGGTCTCGAACTTCGCTTCCTTCGCGTTGTAAATCGTGGTACCCAGCAAGTCGGCCGGCAACAGGTCGGGCGTGAACTGGATGCGCTTGAAATCCAGCGACACGGCATCGGCAAAAGCCTTCACCGCCGTCGTCTTGGCAAGGCCCGGCAAGCCTTCCAGCAGCACGTGACCGTCGGCCAGAATACCCGTCAAAATGCTTTCCACCAGAGCCTTCTGGCCAATCACCGTCCCTTCCACTTCACGCAGCAAGTTCATGCAGAATGCGCTCTGCTGGCGCACCTTTTCCGAAAGTTCCTGAATATCCATGCGATTTTACCTCTGTGTATATTTTACAAAATTTCAACGACCTCCGTTTTTCGAATATCATCGTTCGTCAGCAAGACGAGAGACGAGAGACGAGAGACGAGAGTTTTTTCGGATTTTAAGATACAAAATTCCACGGAAAAAGGCAAATGGAGTTATAAAAAGGGGAGATGTCTCCCCCAAGTTACCAAAAATGAAATCCTAGACCGACATAAAACGTATGCGCAATATCTTTTTTTCCCGTTTCTGCCAGCTCTCCATATTTCATCATGTATTTCGCTTTTAACGATAGATATGCGGCTCCGTCAAATTTTGTATCGGGATACTTTTCGAGCCTAAGATCAAACGCAAAAGACAAGGTCGAAGACATCAAATCCATGGGAATTGACCTAGCGGCTTTCCGTATAGACAAGTTCTTCAACTACGGCGCATTGTGCATTATGGTAATCATTACCATTCTATACGCCTGTTTTTGGTAAAATCAATTTTCGTTCAATGACCGGTTACTCTTCGTCCTCGGAAATACCCATGAGCTTCATGGCTCCTTTCCAGGTTTCCTTATTTTCGAAGCCGTCGCGTTTGCCGCCGCCGTAGCGGGCGTGCGCAAATTCTTCAACGAGGGATTCCCAGCCTTCGAGCTTGCCGTCCTTCACAAGGGCGTCCAAATTGACCGCGGAGGCGGCGGACGCATTCCCTGCAGCAAGCCCTTCGGCAGGCTCAGGGACCTTGCCAGCAGAGTTTCCTGCAGCAGAAGTGATTCCTTCGGCAAGCTCGGGGAACTTAGTCGCCACATATTCCTTGCAGATGCTTTCAAGTTCCAGGAGCCATTCGCGACTGTCGGCCGAATTTACACGCTGCTTGAGCACCAGCATTTTCGTCCGAAGAGCGTTTTCGGCGGCGTTCTTGGCAGCAACAGCCTCTCGGGCGGCGTTACGGCGTTTTACACGCCACAAGCCCGCGCAGAGCACGCAAACGGCCACAATTAGGCCCACCGCAAGCGGAAGCGGATTAAACGGTTCGTTCACGCGCACATCCACGCTTTCGCTGCGCAAATCGAGCGGTTGTCCCATTTGCGTAGGAATCTCGAAACGCATCGCAGGTACATGCAGATCACCCGTGTCGCCCGCCACAATCTTGTAGGTAAAAGTAATCGAGGCGATTTCCTTGCCGTCCTTGACGGAGCGCGCCGATTCCTGCGACATTCCCACCTGCGTGAGGCCCTTCGCGTTCGCGGAACCTGTCGGCACCACCAGCAGGGCGCTCCCCTGTTCGCTCCAGGAGACCGTCACGGGGAATTCAAAGGTATCGCCCACGGTCACCGCGGGCATTCCACCCTGCGGTCCCGCGACAATCGAAATTCCGAGTTGCTCGGGCGAAGGCATCTGGATTTCAGGCGCAGCCACGGCGCTATCGGTTGCCACGCTATCAGCATCATTCACATTCAAAGAATCATTTTCCATACGAGGGGTAATATACAAAAAGCCGAGAGTCGTGATGGGGTGCTTGCACACCAGCATGACCGAGGCGCACGTATATGAATTTGCGCAGCAAATTCCATATACAAAAGCCGAGAGTTGTGAGCAAGCTTGCTTGCTCATAACCGAGGCGCCAATTATGAATCTGCGCAGCAGATTCCATATACAAAAAGCCGAGGCGCAACTATGGCGAGGACGACGAGTGACTTCTGCTCTGGATCCCCTCCTTCGCTTCGCTCTGTCGAGGATGACAAGAGGGGGATGCACGCTTGTGCTTTTTGATGTCGAGGAGGACATAAAGGGGACGCGGTTGTGCTAGAGGATGACATAAGGGAGGGCACGCTTGCGCTAGAGGATGACAAGAGGGGGACACGCTTGTGCTTTTTGATGTCGAGGATGACGTTAGGGGGGGGGCACGCTTGCGCTAGAGGATGACGGAAGGGGGGGGCAGGCGGCCTGGATGACATAAGAAAAAATGCCGGGGGTGAGCCCGGCATTCAACCTTTTCGCGTTATGGTGCTTTACTCTGTCACCTTAAGCTGCAGGGATGTCTGTCCCTTCGCTCCGCTCAGGACCGCCATGTACACGCCCTTCTTGACCGAGCGATCCAGGCCCACATTAGCCTTGCCCGTCACATCGGCCGAGTAAACCTTGCGGCCCTTTACAGAGAACAGGGAGAGGCGTTCGTAGCCTTCCGGAATCACGAAGGAGCGGTTCCTGGCATCAAAACGGAACTGGTCCGACACAGAGGCCTTTGCGGAACCGATCGAGACAATCTGTTCGCCCGACTTGATTCCGAGCTCCGTGCTATCCGCAGAATCGGCAACGACAACGGAGAACACATCCAATGCGACATCGCCCTTCCAAGACACGCGGATATTGGAAGTTCCTTCAGTCGGCAGAGCAATCTTGTTATAGAAGCCCTTGATGGTCGTGAGGCCTCCCGTAGACGTGTATTTCACGGAATCCACGGTCGCTCCTTCATCGACACTGTAGCGGAGGTAGCCATCGCTGTTGGCACCAACCTTGGCATAGAACACATAGTAACCGGCAGCCGGAATATCCATCAACGTATATTCCGCCCAAGCTTCAGATCCGCTATTCTGTGAAGTCAGGTACATTTCATTCTGCACGCCCTTGGCATCGGTTTCAACAGTCTTTGCGTTGGAGGAATCCATGTAGTTTTCACCCTGGATTGCATAGCCGAAGTTCCCCACACCGTTTCGAACAAACTCATACTCTCCGCCACCTTCGAGCTGAGCGCAATCTACATTGGCCGGGCTCAGCCCCACGCTCGAAAGGCCCTTACCGGCATTCAGGTTCTTCATCAGGTTCTTAACATACTTGCCCGAAGCGGTCAGGTTACCGTCGTTCCAGCCACCATTAGGACTTGCGCCACCTGTCAACGCGGCAGAAGTTTCACCCTTGTCGCTAATGGACCAGTTGGCCCAGCTCACGCCAATGGTTTCAATCCAAGACATCCAAGTGTCATTCATAGATTTCGTGAAATTGCCGTCGCCGCTAGATTCGGATACACCCCATTCGGTAATGATGACTGGGAAATCGTTGCACTTTGCCCTGAGCACATTCCATCGCAGAGAACCATGGCCACTGGTAGATGCGTAGAAATGCAACGTATAGGCAATGTTCTTCTGGCCGGTAATCGGATTGGCGCGTGCCGCCTCGGTACCCTGGGAGTAATTTGGGGTACCCACGATAATGATACCGTTCGGGTCGTTTGCACGGATCTTCGGAATCACGGATTCGGCATACTGCTTAATCGTGTTCCAGCTCGTGAGGGTGCCGCCGGCATAGGTGTCACTTGCACTGCTGCAGTTTTCATAAAGCGGTTCGTTGTACAGTTCATAAAGGACGTGCACGTAATTTTTCTGTTTCACATAGCTAGCGATATTGCCAAAGAACGACTGCGCACTAGAAGCATTCTTGTGGGCACAATGAGAATGGTAGTCCACGATAATGTAGATACCTGCCGAAGCAGCGTAGTCAATCATCGCCTTCGCACGGGACTCGTTCAGGTCATGGATCGGTGTACGCACCACGTTTCCACCCCAATCGTTGGCAATCGTCTTTACAGCACCTTCGGTAAAGAACTTTTCGAAGCCCCAGTCGTCCCAGAAGAAGCTCATGCCGCGCAAAACATACGGCTGGCCATTCTTGTCAACCACATCAAACCCCTTGAGGGACAACTGCCCATGTTCCAAAATCGGCGAGGCAATCACCCCAATCGCCACAGCAAGCACACCCATCAGAAGCTTTTTCAACACCATTGTATTACCCTATAGTTTATTAATAATTCCAGTACTTGATAAAGTAGCCGTTGATGAACAGCGTGTAGAGCATCTGCATCGAAGGTTCGAAGTAGAGCGAATTCGTCGCCTTGAACGGCGTATTCAGAATCACATCGTTGCAGGCAGCGGTATTGGCAGACAATGCCGCGTTAACCGTCCACAGCGAGCAGAATGCACCGCGGAAATGGGCGCCACCCAAACCGGCCTTGGGCTGTTCACCCTGGTAGATATACCTGATCAGAGTCTTGGTGATATCGCCACCCGTCGAGGTAAAGGCAAAGTTGGCAGCCGTTTCGGCCATGGTCTTTGCACGGTCGTCACCAAACCAGTTGTAGTCCCACATAATGCGAAGCGGGATACGCACGC
>SAMEA3663015__coassemble_402_pt1 | contig 17868 bp, 22 predicted proteins | sample SAMEA3663015__metabat2_low_PE_034 | metagenome-assembled genome bin SAMEA3663015 (sample SAMEA3663015) | pig gut metagenome | biome: pig gut; feature: pig-associated habitat; material: faeces | place: France | collected 2012 | reverse complement strand
TGTCGGAAAGCTTGACCCTGATGGTTGTGTCCGTAAATTCGGGGTGGAACAGTGAAACGAGAATTTCACCTTCAAGAACTTGGTCGTCGTTCAGCGGGATAAAGGCGGGCGAGACGAAGTCCGGATCCTGCGTATGATCTGGGCGCGTGTCCTGAACGTAGATGTCGGCCTTGGATGGAATAGTCGATACGTGCAGCACCTTTTGGGCAAAGGCGATGTTTGCAAAAAGAAGGCAAATGGCGATCAGTCGGAACATTAGAAAATTCCTCCTGAATACGGTCCCGTGATGGTATAGTAACTTGACTTGTTCTCGATAAACCAATGCATTTGCGGGAGTGGATTGCGCGCATTGTCTTCGCCAAGAATTTCAACTTTGCAGCTGAACTTGCACTTGAATCTGAAAAGGAGTGTAGGTGAACGGAAATCGCTTGGAATGGTGTCGCCGTCAACCAAAACATTCAACCGAGAAGCGTTGATTCCGGAACCGTCGTCATAGACTAGGTACTGGATGGAATCGGCGGGAGAAATCGTATCGAGGAAGGGGGATATCTGGGGGGCGACCTTGTCCGTAAGGAAAATCGTGTCGAGTGTCTGAACCGTGTTTGCGGGGATGTCCACCATAACGCTTTCGGCGGTATATTCCTTGCGCAGCGATTCCTTGACCAGGATCTTGAGTCTGGATTGGGCCTTGACCTTTGTCGTGACGGTGTATGCATGTTCGTCGGAAGGGTGCTTTTCTAGCGTGTCGCCGTCTGCGGAAATCAGGTAGACGTTTGATTCCAGGAACGCGTTGCTCTTGAACCTGGAGTAGACGACGGGAATCTTGATTGTCGAGGAGTCGTTCAGGATCTTCGTTGAAAAATGGAATATCTCCGAAGTGTTCTGGTACACCCTGCCACTGGCGCTCTGGGTGAGGAGCTTTAGTCCCCAATACAGGGTAAAGGAACTGTCCCTTGTGATGATGGCGGTAGAATCGGGATTGATGGGGCCGAGAAGTGAACCGCCAAGTGAAATTTTTGCGTTACAGTCGACATTGCCTACGGCATGGTCCCAGACGGAATCGGGATCGCTTGAAATGAAAATCTGGCAGATGGATGTTTCCCAGGGGTCGTGTCCCTGGACGGACCAGCGTAAAGGAATCTGCTGGCTGGAAGTCGGTTCTGCCTGGTTGTAGCCGTTGTACGGGAAAAGAAGCGTGATTCCGTTGGGTGTGTTGACGTGGACTCTGAAATCGTTACGGAGTGTGTCGCCGTAAAGGTCGACGGTTTCGAGAGAGCCGGCGAAATCTCCGGAATTGCTGAAGGTGTAGCGGAAACTGGGCAGGTTGAAGTTGTCGTTTTCGATGTTCCACGAACACCCCCCGTGATACTGCTGTAGGGTCTCGTCGGTGAAAATGGCTTTGCCGAGGCCGTAGGCCGCATAGAACCGGACGGTTTGCCCTTGCTCCAGGTACAGGTCGCCGAGTGCGTCATTATTGTTGACGATGTCGCCGGTATAACCGTCGGCGACGGCGTAGACGAATTGCTGCAGGTGGTTCGATTCGCTTGCCAGGTGGTCGTCGCCGCAGGCCGAGAGGAACAGGACCGCATAAAGCAGAATGGAAAGAATCAGTCTATTCACCGAAAACCTCCGGCAGGGTCGTGTTCGGCTTCAGATAAAAGTTTTTACTGATTCTGTTGCCGCTAAAGTCGATGGCGGTGATGGTGATAATCCTGTAGGTCCAGCTTCGAATGTCCTTGTCAAAAGGAATTTTCAGCAGGTTGTCCGATAATGAAAAGTCTTGCACGTAACGGTTCTCGAAGAACACGCTAATCATGGATTCCGAAATGCCGCTGCCTGCATCGTAGACTGCAAAACGGAGCGTGTCCGCGATGGCAATCGTGTCGCTCCCTAGCGGGCTTGTGATGGCGGGCGGTTTGTTGTCGTATAGGCGGATGGTGTCAAGTTCCAGAACCTGTTCCCCGTGGAGCGAAAAGCGTGAAAGGATGGTCGAAAAATCGGGATGTCCCGGAATGGATACGCGGAGCGAATAGGAGCCTTCGGCAAGGGGGGCCAGGCTGAAATCGGTACTGTCGCTCTTGATTTCCTTGAGGGGGACCATGTTGCTGTCTTGTAGGAGAAGCTGGTAGGTGAAGGTATCTCGGTCGGAATTGGTTATTAGGTGGCCCATCACGGCGTTTTCGCGGGATGCACCCTTGACATAGAAGTATCCTTCGATGGTCCGTTCCGATTTTTGGAGGAACTGGTTTTCGGCGGAGACGCTCCAGTAGTACTTGTGGAGTGGAGTGAATCCGTTGCGGTAGATGAAGTTCGCCTGATTGAGGAGCGTGTCGACCATGATTTCGCCTGTAGATTTCCAGATGACGAAATGGTAGCTGATTTTGCTGATGGAATCGGATGCGGTGCTGTTCCAGGCAAAGCTTAGGGAAGAGTCGGGTTCGATGCTCTGGGTGCCACAGGCGGGAATGAAAAGGCTGTCATCTAGTGCAGGGGGATTTGCGACGGTCACGGAGAGTGTATCGCTCAGGGTGTCGCCGAAGGAATCGACAAAGACGAATACGACTTCGTGGACGCCGAGTTCAAGGATGGTGTTCCGGAAACTGAATTCGTTTGCAAACGGGTTTCCGTCAAGTAGCCAGAAGTGTCGCTTGTGTCCGATGGATTTGGACGGGTAAACTTCTGTAAGGAAGATGAGGGAATCGCCCGGTCGGATTGTGTCGGACCTGACTTTGGCGACAGAGGAATCGAACGATGCCGTGAGGAGGGCCTTGACCGAAATGGGTTCGCCCGGTTCGGAACTGTCGAACAAGTAGCGATCGGAATCGCTGCAAGCCCCGCAGACAAGGATGATGAGGCCTAGAAGGAACAACAAGAGGGAATGGTGTTTGCTGAAAGTCATTTGCCCTCCAGCGTGTCAAGGACAAAGAAGGTGCGGGCCGGAATGGAATCCCTGTCGCCACGTGAATCTTCGACGATGACCCTGAAAATGTGTTTGCCTTCGCCTAAGCCGGATTGCCGGATATTGTCGAGTTCGCCGAGGGTGTAGGAATTCCCGTCGATTTCAATGGTGCTGAAAATTCTGTCGTCTTCATCGCGGTCCCAGGTGTACCAGGTGAACAGGAACGGGGTATGGCTGTTACCGTAGAGGGTATCGCCATTGGCTGGAATAGTGGTGTCGCTGATTTCGGGCGGAGCGTTTACGATGACCGTGATCTGTTTTTCGAGCCAGTTTCCTTCGTTGTCGATGATTTTGACATGGTCGGGAATGAAGTTCTGCACCGTGAACGGGGACGCCGTCATGACGGTTGATACGGGGTAGCTGCGACCGCTGTCCAGGAGGTCTTCGTCGTTATACCAGTAATACCGTACGTTGTCCTGGTAGGCGTCCGGTACGACATGGATGACCAGGGTGGCGGAGTCGTTGGAATTGATCTTGAGCGGGTCAAAGGTGTTCTCGCCGGACTGGTGGACGTAAACTTCGAAATCCTGAATTTTGGAGGAACTGTCGGGTAAATCGGGAATGTCGCTGCACGCACCTAGACATACGCCCAGAAGGGCGAAACCTGTCAAGTTTCCGTAAAAGCAAAAAACACGCTGAATGGATTTACCGAATAAACTCACGGAATTAAAGATAACTATATTCGTTCACATGAGTACCGAAAATTTTGAATATAAAACCGCAATGGAGCGTCTGGAAAACATCCTGGAACGCATAGACAATTCCGAGATGGAAATCGACGAATTGGCCGGGGCCGTGCAGGAAGCTACGGAACTTTTGCGGAAATGCAGGCAAATCCTGCTTTCGACGGAAAAGAACGTGCAGGAAGCGCTTTCGAACCTGGACGGCGAAACGGAAACGGGTGCCTGATAATGGCTGAAAAGGCGTCGGAAATTCCCCTGAATGCGGATGTCCCTGCCATGGAGGTTTCGGGACTGACTGTGAAGTTCCCGGTGCGCGGAGGCGTGCTCGGTAAAGTGCAGCGCTATTTTACCGCCGTGGACGACGTGTCGTTTACGCTCCCCCAGGGGAAAATCCTGTCGGTGGTGGGGGAATCCGGCTGCGGCAAGTCGACTCTCGTAAAGTCCCTGGTCGGGCTCGTGCCGATGGCATCGGGTACTTTTAAACTGTTTGGCGAAACCGTCTGTCGGGGGAAGGTGGCTGGACCGGCTGCTTTGCAAAAATTGGAAGGTTTAGCTACGCAAAAGTTGGGTGGTTTGGCTTCGCAAAAACCGTGCCGGGTGTCCGACCTGGTGCAGATGATTTTTCAGGATCCGTTCAGCAGCTTGAATCCGCGGCAGACTGTAGCGGAAATACTCACGGCGCCGCTGTTGGCGCGCGGGGTGAAGTTTGATGTTGCGGAAACGCGCGCCAAGGAACTTTTGGAGCGCGTGTCATTGCCGGCAGCATCTCTCCAAAAGTTCCCCCACGAATTCTCGGGGGGCCAGCGGCAGCGCCTCTGCATAGCCCGCAGCTTAATGGTGCGTCCGAGAATCCTCTTGTGCGACGAAGTGACGAGTGCGCTAGATGTCTCGGTGCAGGCGCAAATTTTACATTTGCTTGATGACCTACGGAACGAATTTGGACTTTCTATTTTATCAGCCACGACATGCAGGTGGTTCGCGCCTTGAGCGACGAAGTTCTGGTGATGTACTTTGGGCATGTGGTCGAACGCGGCCATGCCGACGAGGTCTTGACGAATCCGCAGCATGAGTACACTCAAAAATTGTTGGCAAGCGTTCCGACAATAAGGAGAAAGATATGTCAATAGCAGAAGAAGCGAAAAAGTTTCACGCTGACAAGCGTGGCAACTGCGCCATGGCTGTGGCTTACGGTTACGCCCGTGGAACGGGCAAGACGGAATTGGAATCGACCGATGCCGCACAGACTTTCCGCGGGTTTGGAGGTGGCCAGGCTCCGGATGGCTTTTGCGGTGCGCTTTACACGGCAAAGCTGATGCAGCCGGACCATGCCGATGCCATCGAGGACTTCTTCAAGCGCGGGGCGAAGAACTGCACCAAGTGCAAGGAAATCCGTCCGAATGGCGTTATCCCTTGCAACCGCTGCGTGGAACTCGCCGGCGAAGCGCTGGATTTTTTAGATAAGTGACACATAGTGTCATTCTGAGTTTGTCGAAGTTCTCTAGTCTCATAAAAAATCTATTTTTGCTCTTGAAAAAGAGAGGTTTTTATGTCCGCTAATCCCATCATCGTCGTCGACTATAACGCTGGTAACTTGACTTCGGTAATGAATGCGCTTGCGCATATCGGTACAGACGCCAAGTCCAGCCGCGATCCCGACGTGATTGCAAAGGCGACCCGCCTTATTTTCCCGGGCGTGGGTGCGGCGGCATCGGCCATGGAAACCTTGACCCGTACGGGAATCGGCGATGCCATCAAGGCGGTCGTGAAATCCGGTAACCCGGTGCTCGGCATTTGCATCGGTTGCCAGATTATTCTCGAGGAAAGCGAAGAGGATGGCGGCGTCAAGACGCTTGGACTCATTCCGGGCAAGGCGGTGCGTTTCAAGGACGAACCGGGCCTCAAGATTCCGCACATGGGATGGAACCAGGTGAACTTCACGCGTGAACATCCGATTATGAAGGGTATCAAGAACGGGAGCGATTTCTACTACGTTCATTCGTACCACCCGGTGGTGCCTGCGGAATATGCCTTTGCCGAAACGACCTACGGTACGCAAACATTCCAAGGAATTGTCGGCAATGACAACCTGATAGCCACTCAGTTCCACCAGGAAAAGAGCGGCGATGTGGGCCTTGCCATGCTCAAGAATTTCTGCGACTGGAAAGTCTAGCGCGAACGGTCGTTTGTGAGCAAGAAACGGCCCGTATCAACGGGCCGTGCTTGCGAGAGTGAGCGCATCGAGGATGAATACGCTTGTTTGGGCGCGAACGGTCGTTAAATCTTACGGTAGTTCGCCGCCGATAAATTCCATCTGTTTCTTGTAGATGTCCTTGCAGGCGTTTTCGCCGAGGTCGAGCAGCGTGTTGAGCATGTTGCGGTCGAAGCTCGCGTGTTCACCGGTGCCCTGCACCTCGATGAAGTTCTTTGCGTCTTGCATCACCACGTTCATATCCACGTCGGCTGCGGAATCTTCTACATAGCACAGGTCGCAGAGGGGCTTGCCTGCGACAACGCCGACGGAAATCGCGGTAATGCCGTGCTGCAAAATCTGTTGCGTAATGCCGAGGCGCGCCTTGATTTTCTTGAGTGCGAGCGCAAGGGCGACGAAGCCGCCGATAATGCTTGCGGTGCGTGTCCCGCCGTCGGCTTCGATCACGTCGCAGTCGACCACGATGGCGTTTTCGCCGAGGGCAGAAAGGTCGGCTGCGCCGCGCAGCGAGCGGCCTACCAGGCGCTGGATTTCTTGAGTGCGGCCGCTCGCGCCCTTGCGCTCGCGTTCCACGCGCTTGCCGGTACTCTGCGGAAGCAGGCTGTATTCGGCGGTGATCCAGCCGGTGCCCTTGCCGGCGAGCCAGTCGGGGACTTTTGGTAAAAGGGTGGCGTTGCAGATGACGCGGGTGCGGCCCATCTCGATGAGGACGGAACCGTCGGCGCTCGAAATAAAGCCCGTGGTCATTTTAAGGTTGCGATATTCGTCAAACTTTCTGTCGGTACGTTCGTATGCCATAAAAACCTCTTAATACTTCAGTGTCTCGACGACGCCTTTCTTGAATGTTCCCAGAATGTACATCTGGCTCGTGTAGTTCTTGAGTTCGGCGAGGGCGGCCTGGGCGCGATCCTCGTTCACGTTCGCCTCGAAGGATACGTGGAAAATATATTCCCATGGCTTGTCGGGATGCGGCCTGCTTTCGCAACGGGTCAGGTTGATTCCGCGCTTGGCGAAGCATCCGAGCGCATTGTAAAGGGCTCCCACCGCGTGATCGTCGGCAAGTTCAAAAAGCATGGTCGTCTTGGCGCCTTCGATTCCGTCGAAAGTGGCGGGCGATTTCTGGATGCCATAGAAACGCGTGAAGTTCGTCCCCTTCAGATTTTCAAGTCCCGCCTTCAAAATATCCAGGTTGTAAATCTTTGCTGCATAGGCGCTCGCGATGGCGCCTTCGTCCATAGCCTTTCTTCCGGCGAGTTCTTCGGCAGAACCTGCGGTATCGAATGCGGGTACGGCCTTGATCTGCGGGTTTTCCGCAAAGAACTTGGAACACTGGGCCAATGCCTGCGGGTGGCTGTAGACGCGTTTGAGGTCGGCGAGCTTTACGCCCGGCATCACGCACAGGGTATGCTCGATTCGCAACATGACTTCGCCCACGATGCGGTGGCGCCACTTGTAAAGCAGGTCGTAGTTTGCCTCGATGGACCCCGCCGTTGAATTCTCGATGGGAATGGCTCCGCCGTCGGCTTCGCCCGTTTCTACCGCCTGGTAGATTTCTTCAAATGTATCCATCGGGAGGGTCTCGATGTCTTCGCCGAATAGGTAATGCGCGGCGCAGTCGCTATAGGCACCCTTGCGGCCCTGGAATGCAATCTTTTTCATAAGTAGAAATATAAATAAGACGAAAGACGAAAGACGAGAGACGAAAGAAATTTTTTTAGAAAAAGGATCGATCTTACACTGAATTTTTTATTCTTGAATCCTATCTGAACCTTCTTGCTCCCTGGTACTTGGGGCTCCAGTACTTGTCGTGCATCGGTGAAATCATCACGCCCTTGCTCGTGCTCGCATGGATGAACCGGTCTCCCGAAAGGTACATTCCCACGTGGTCGATTTTCCAGAGGCTCCCGAAAAAGACGAGGTCACCTTCCTTGAGGCTTCCGCGGCTTACGGATTTTCCGCGGCTATCCTTGTACATCTTGGAGGCGCTGTGGTCCAGCGAGATGCCGTAATAACCTTTGTAGACCTGCATCACGTAGCCGGAACAGTCCGTTTTGGTCTTGGTGGCCATGGCGTAACCGTATTTTGCTCCGAGCCATTGACGCGCGTAGCTTTCGAAACTCCCGCGGGGGGTGGACTTGGCTGCTGCCTTGGCGGTTTCTTTCTTGTTGATGGCGGCACGAGCCTTTTCCGCAGAATTTAGGGGCTTTTTGGCGGAATCCGGAACGGCTGAGGTCGATTTTTGCGATGTCGGAGGCTCTTGCGTCGCGGTTTCGGATATCTTGCTTGCAGCTTGTGCCGTTGCGGTTTCGCTTGCGGGGACGGGTTTGTAATCGCCGATATTGCGATCGTACCCCGTGCGTACCGGGAACGAACAGCAGACAAGGCCCATGCAAAGTGGGACCAGTACCAACCCGGTAAATTTGGACAGCGAACGCATCAAGGAAAATGTAATTAAAAGAGAAAGCCTGGAAATGTGAATCTCTACACTTTTTTATCTAAACGTAAAAATAAATTGTCTTTTCTGTTTTTTAGAGGTTATATTTCAAAAAGCAAACCATCATACTAAGGAGAAAATTACGAAAATCAAACACTTGCTCGCGTTTGCCAGCTGTTGCGCCGCTTTGGCCTGATCGCCTGCGGCGATGATTCCAGCTTCAATTCTACAGGGGGTTCAGGGGAAGTTTATAAAGAAGCTAAAGCTTCGATAATCACCCTGGATGAACAGAACAAGACGATTGTCGCTTATGAATCGAGAAAAAAAGACTACTGTGTTATCGATGAATTGACCGAAACGGCGTCGTGGAAAACGGTTGATAGGGGTAACGACACCTCGACTGTAGAGTATGAATTTATCTCGTTGGCAGAAAATGAACTTTCGTTTGTCAGGGACAGCTTAAAACTTTCGGTGAACGGAAATACGGCTGTGGTAATAAAAGATGTGTCTACCTATACAGATGAATCCGGAGCGCAGTATAAATATGCTTCGACGTTCGGATTCTTTGTAGGTGGAAGTTCCGCTACAATCAAGGGAACCTGGGTATCCATTCCTTGCGAAGAAAACGACGGTGAGTTGGAATGCTTTGGAATTGGCGATGGTTGGGAACAGACAACCCTGAAAATATCGGACAACCGGATTTCCCTAACGGAAAGGTATATTCCCGGAGAGTACGATGATGAAGAAGATTATGATTACGATGATTATGACTACTATACGGACGACGTGGCTCAATCGGGACTGATGTATTCCATATTGAAAGTCTTGAGCGGAATGAGCGACTATATCAGTTCCAATAATTCCATGATGGAAAATTATTCCGAAGACATCGAGGAATTGCAGTCCGAACTTGGTATCGTCGTAAGTTCAAAGTCGAAAAATGCAGAAACTTTTGTCCTGAATGGCAAAACATATAGTCTAAAAGTAAGCAATCTGGTGGCTGATTTTGAACGAAGCGACGACTTCATTTTGAACATGACGACTTCCGCCGACGGAAAAAGCTGCGAGTTCTATGAAGAATATGTTGCTGATATCAGTAGTTCTACTTGCAAGGCTGATTTGAAGGGATACTACGTTGAAGCTGGGGATATCTATGACAATGACGAGAATGCCATTGGTAAGAGAGTGGAGTATTACTCCAAGGACAATACCTTAGAATTTACGGCGTGCCTCCAGGATCTCGCTGGGGTAACGAGTGGTGAAACGGAGTATCCTGACGATGACGAAGATAGTTGGATGAACGGCGACGAGGAATGGCCGGCATACGATGATGAATATCCGATCGTGAATCCGCTGCTGAAGAAAACCTCTAGCAATAAGTCGTCTGCGGCTCAGTTCTGGAGAAATTACAAACGCAACATGAAGAAACTGCGCACGATTCTTCAGTAATTCTAGATAAGGAAACTTAGATTTGCTCCGGGGTAAACACCGGAGCTTTTTCTTATGGGGCTTTGCTCTGGAAAAGCGCGTTATATTCGATGGAACCGGAAAGTTCCCGCAGCAGGTGTACCAGCTGGCGCTCTTTCATGGATTCGACAAGTGTCTTTTCTTCGGAAAGGAGGCTTGCCCCGAAACCGAGCCTGTGGCCTTCTAGGTTAAAACCCATTGTTTCCAGGACGGTAGGTGCGGAATCGAAGGATGTATATTTGCGTCTTGTTTGCGCAGAGGATTTTTTCGGATTGATATAGATGTTAATAAATCGGCGGTCTGAATGTTTCAGAACCATAAACGGGGACTTGGTCATGAACAGATGGTCCCCTGCAATGATGATTTCGGTGTTGCTGCCGAAAGGTTTTTCCTGAATCCACTTGACGAATTCCCCGATTCTTTTGGAGGTGCAGCTTAGGACTGCGGCGTAATAGGCCCCTTCCGAAGAATTGGCCGGTTTTATCTTGCAGCGTCTGTCAAGAAATCCTCTGGGAAAGTGGGTGTCGATGGTCGTGACGGTCATCGAGAATGGTGTGTGACCGAGGGTGTCCAAAATGCTTTTGGCATAGTCGAAAACATCCGCATCGGCAACGCCTGGCCCGCGACGGCGATAGGTTTCGCCCTTGGCCTCGAGTGCTTTTTCGATGTCGTCCTTGTCGTAGAGTTCATCTATGCCGTGAGCAAGGAAAAAGGGACCCGTGGCACCGAATCTCGCCGGAGTGCCCTGAACATAGAAGTTGCGATAGCCAAATTGGTGCAGAATGTCATATATTCCGGGAAGGCTGTCAAAGAAGGTTTCCCCGGTCTTGCCGAAATTGTTCATAACGGACGATCCGCAAAGGAGTGGCATGCCTGTCGTCTTCGATACCATGGAAGAAATTGTCGTTGCAGCCCCGATAATGTTCTTTCCGCCTCCGTAGGGGAGCTTGTCTGAAAATACAAGACCTTGTTCGTACAGTTGGCGGATTTCGGGAGCGGACTTGAGAAATGAATTTTCAAGGGATTCTACATAGATAAAGACGAGGTTGCGCGTCGTGTCGCTGGCGGAGACCATTTCGGGGGCGTAAAGGACAAATTTGTCCTGGTAAAACTTGGAATGGGCGGGTTCTGCGGGTGAGTTGAAATAATAGTCAATGTACTGTCGCCTAGCTTTAGGGGATATGGCATTCCAGAAAGGGAAGGAACCTGCGATAAATATGACGATGAATGCAATCGCGAAAAAGACCTTGCGGAATTTCAGGTTCTGGTACAGGTCGCAGATGGGCCATAGCAGGGAGAGCGACAAAACAAGCGCGTAGAATCCGACTCTGCTAAAAAAATCCTGGATGAAAACCGATACGAATCCATCGACAGGCATCTGCAGGGTCATGATGGTGAGGTCGGGGTTTTGCACCGGGAATGTCTTTTTTGCCCAGACAAACGCGGTGGGGAGGGCCAGAAGAAGGAACAGGTAAAGCCAGAGAAGAACGACCTGCAACGAAAATTTTTGAGAGAATCGTTCGTACTTCTTTTTGTGGAGGTAGAATCGCAGTGCTGTGTAGAGTATGGTCGCGACGATAAAGTCAATTACGGAGCAGTCGAAACGGAAATGCTTGACAAATCCGATTGCGAACGCAAACATGACGATGTAGAGAAGGTCAAAAAAATAGATGAGCAATTTTTTTAAGAGACGGACCATGTGGTGCAATTTAGCATTTGAACCGTTTTACAGGTGAACCAGCCCCTGCGTGTTGTTATGTTTAATGCATGAACGTTATCAAGAAAACCTTAGTCGCGATTGCCTTGTGTGGGGCTGCACTGTGCAGTTTTGCCGCCGATGTCAAACCCTACGTGGAAGCGGACGCGCTCCCGGACGCTTAAGCAGGTGGGGAGCAAGGCCAAAAGACATTATATGAGGCGGCGCCCTTACGACCGCTTCAATGAACCGACGCTTGTCCCTGCCGAAAAAGAAAGGCTAAGAACAAATGGATCCTATCCGTCAGGACATACCATTCGTGCGTGGGCGATGGCGTTGCTGCTTTGTGAAGTGAACCCGTCTGCCCAGGATGCCCTGCTGAAATACGCCTACGAATGGGGGCAGAGCCGCGTGATTGCCGGATTCCACTGGCAAAGCGACGTGGACGCCTCCAAGGTGATAGTCTCGGGCGCCTACCCGAGCTTGCATACAAACGAAGCCTTTATGGCCGATATGCGCAAGGCCCAGGCAGAATTCAAAAAGCTGAAGGCCGCCGAAAGCAAAGGCTCTGCACCGAAACCCGCCGCAGGGAAACCCGCTGCACCGAAGGCCGGGAAGAAGTAGTTGCTGCAGTTCAGTAAGAATTGAAAAAATGCAGACTCGAATTCGCAAAAAATGTTCACTTGCCTTTTCTGAGAGCTTCGGCGTAATGGAATAAATCGCAGCACATCATACGCGTGCGCAACAGTTCGCTCTCATGCTGTTGCAAACTTGCCCGTTCCTCATTTTCGGATTTGAAAATGAACGAAAACTCGTTACTCCCGTAAAACTTGAGGACAGACTGTGCATTGTAGGCGTCGACTGCAAGGAATCTGCAACCAGTCTTGTTGTGCGAGTCGGAAAACCAGATCTTTAGAAAATCCAGTATTTCTGAACCGATACCATGGCCTTGAAAATCTTTGCTTACAGCAAGGCGACCAATCAACACAGAAGGATAGTTGTGGATCAGCCTTTTGGGGTGCGGTACTTTATCACGCAACGAACGACGCATTTGCCTAGCCTGGACGCTACCGTTCGATATCGTAAACATGGACGAAATCTCACCCGACTTCTTGTGAACGAACGCATAAGTCTTTCCGAAAAGGGCATGTTCATACGCGGCTGCATCACTATGGAAAAATTCGTCAAGATCCTTGTCTCCACAGGAAAAAACAGACAGGCCCGCTTGGACCTGCTTTTCTTGTAAACTCATCAACCTGCAGTTGGTCGAAAGATAATTCATTTGGCTAAATCTTCGCTGTTTTGAGAATGGAAATGGCTGCCTTGGCCTTTTTAGATAGGTCAAGTTTTCTGTTAGCCTTCAGCGTCCGGTTCGCTTTCTTCACGAAGCGGTCTGCCGCAGCGTTTTCCAAGACAGGTAATGGACGAATTGCTAATGCCATACCTTAAATATAGATTTTTCAGGTCAAAAAGACAAGCCTTTGGCTTTTATCACGGATCTCCCGCATGTTTGTTTGGGCCTAACATTGGAAAGCGAAATTTCAGTGATTTTATAAAATTATCAAAATCCTGTGGAATTGAGGATTGCCAGATGGCTCCGTCAGGAGACTCTATCCGTCCTGGTGAATAATAATTTAATGTGGTTGTAGTGCCGTTCTTGTTGCTAAAATGGATTGCACATATAAAGAAATCTATAGGTAGACCTGCCACGGGAGTCTCGGATGATATCTTTTTTTTTGTTTTTTTAAGATTTGCCAATTGCTTAGATAACTCTGTTTTCTGTTCGTTATTAAGAATAATCCTGTTTCCTTCAGGATGGTTTCTTTTGGGATTTGCATCCATGAAGATTTCTGCAGAAGAATCCACCGCGCTCAAAAAATCATTTTTGGGTGCGAAGGATATCGTTTTTTCCGCTTCTACAACAGAAACCTTTGTGGTCGGTGGCTTGCTAGTCTCGCTCTCGTTGCAACCGTAAACTGAAAAAAGAGCGAAAGAAACTAAAAGGGATAAAATGTTGTTTGCTTTCATTTCAAGTCTCCCATATAAAGTTTGTCTTCCCCTTCTCCTGGAACGAAAACACGAAATGTATCGTTCGGGGTTCCTAGATATAAGGGAATGTTGTATTCGTTTGCAAAAGGAATGTCTCCGTAAGGTATCCCGGTTTCAAAATCAAATTCGTTTGAAAAGTTCTCGCTGTCGTAATTCGGGTCGTATGCGCCATGAGTGTGTGCAACGCCGACAACTTTGTCAAAGTTCCTTTCTCTTTCCGCAATTCTGTTTAATGTGGGAATGTCGAAACTGTCTAAATCAAACCATGCCGGGGAGTTTTGTGCGTAATATTCTCCATTTTTGTCTTCAAATATAAATGTTGCTGCTTCGCGGTTTCGTCTTTTTGACTCGTCATTGAAAAGATATACCCAATTTAGCGCAGCCTTGTCTGGCGAATCAAATTTTAGAAAGGGGTTCCGCTTTTTAAATGGAATGGGTAAAGGCGAATTTGTTAAAGCATTTTCATCAAACAACTTGTTTTGCCGGTCTATTAGGCGTGCAATATTCTTCTTTTCTTCTTCTGATAGGTTGAAAAAGGTATCTCCGTCAATGGGTATTTCCTGGTTTGTGGAGAAAGTAAAATCCAAAGGATAGATTTCTCTTAGATGATTATATTGAGGCATAGGAGTCTCCTTGAAAAATGTTTTGGGGAATTCGATTACACCTTCTTCTGCGGCTAATTGATTGCATAATTGTTGAGACTCATGCTCGGCTTGCTTGCATTGCTATGCCATGTTGGTGCAACCGCTATGGGGAGTATAGAATATTTTAGCTCAGAAGTCAAGTCTAGATGCTTGTTTGAGCAGTAAAAGAAATTTTACTCGGGAAATGTGGCTTTTTGAGGGGGTAAAAGCCTACTAATACATAGAAGTCGCCTGGCGGGCGACCAAAATCGGCAACAGACGGCCTAAATTCATTTTGTTTTTGAATAAGTAGAGCAGACGATGCTATATTTATGGAGACATAATGATTTTAGAGTAGAATCTTGTTCCTGTATTGAAAAGTCTGGTAAACTTGAAGTTAGCATGGAACAGGACGTTACTCGCACCCATGTGGTGCGGGTCGTCTGTTGCTTATCGCTAACGGGTTACCAGAGCCTTCAATACGTAAGCCTGCGACTTCGCACCTTTTTTGTTTCCTGAAAATCGTGCGAACACTGTAAGGCTAGGTTCAAAAATTCTCTCGCAAGCCGCCTTTGGCGGAAAGGGATGATATATGAAAAAGAAGGTTATGGCAGTCATTTCAATCGTTGTTCTCGTCTCTATTCTGATCTTTGTTTTCCTTAAATTTTTCTTGAATGTTCTTACCGCTTGTGTTGTAGCTTTTGTAATTGTTGTGGCGTTGAGTATTTTTATCATTCTTTTTCTGAAAAAGAGATATGTCTTTGAAGATTCATTTATTGATTTTTTTAAGGATAATTGGTTTATCGTATTGTTTTTAATGTTTTTTGGTTGGGGTGGCTTATGCTTGTTATTCCTTCAAATTGAAAATATTCCACCTGAGAAAACCGTTGAAATAATTCAAGCACAAAGACTACCTAATAAAGAAATCACAAAACGAATATCATGTGATTCAATTCAACGTTTTATAGAGCAAGATGTATCTGTTGATTCTGTCAAGCATTACCGATACAGGTGGGGCGTTATGAGAAATCATATTGACACGATAAAACATAAGACTCCAAGTTATGTATACACTTTTTTAAGGAAAGAATACAATTTGAAACAAGATACCATTCTTGGGGGGTATACATTTAAATGTGGTGAAAAAACGCTTGTTGATGTTCAAGAACGATATTTTGAAGGTAGCAAATATAAGCCTTTTACAAGACTCATTATAAGTGAATATAATGAAAATGGGTTTAGAACATATTCAGAATTTAGAAATTCTCCACAGTCTGAAAATGATGATTCTAGTCTTTATGACCTGTTCTTTGATGGAGCGCAAGCTCAGTGGAGCCACACTATAAATGTTCCTCGGTTCTACTGCTCGCTTGCTTCTGGAAAGACCTCTGGTTATTATGCTACATACGCGGAAGCGCAAAATTATTGCGATGAAATTTGTAAAAAATCAGCAGATAAACTATTGTCTGGTTTTGACTATACACAATACAAAGCCTGTTTGTCTACGTTGGATGTTTATCGCTCCTATAAAGAGGAAATTGTTCCTTGTGGTGTCGCAAAAATAACGGTTAATAGGAAACGTGGCTTTTTATCTAGGCGTCCATATTCTTGTAATTCGACTGGAACATGGGAAATGATTAGAGAATGAAGATTAAGCAAATGTCATGAAATTTAACAAAGGAAAGTAACGATGTCTTTCATTGACGATATGTTTTCGCCGCATCCCCAAAGGAATGAAGTGCTTTTTGCCGTAGTCAGTGGCGGAAATTGGGGACGTTTGCCTTCTGGATACGTCTTGTGTTCCGATGGACGAATCTATTTGTATAAAAAAGCCACGTTAAACACCTCATGGAATCTGCTTGGAACGAATTCAAAAATGGCAGAAGAGGTTGCGGAGTTAATAAAGGCGAACGACAATCGGATTTCGGCATTGCCGGAGGATACATTTTGCCAAGGCATTACGGATGGTTGTTTTACAGAAATCCTTTTTTCGGGAAAACTCTGTGTGTCGTATATGATAGAACATTGCCCAGACACAGAAGAAATTATCTTCTGGCACAATGAAATCGTTCGTTGCATTAGAGAATACGGTTATCTTCAAGATTATCCCCTTCTGGAACGGCGTTCTTAAGAGAATGTTAAAGGAAATAACGTAGGCTCAATCGAGTCTGCGTTTTTTACAAAATTTTTACAAAAATCTTGGCTTTGAAGGGCTGAAACAAACGTGTTAAGTAATAGGGACTAGCCCTAATTTAACACGTAAGGAATATTCATGAATATTAAGTCTTTTGACGACCTTGACATTACGGACCCGATTATGTTCGTGCTCGTATTCAGCAACAAGCATATCGCGAAGCCTTTTATTGAGCACTTGCTGAACATCAAAATTGATCATTTGGAAACGCCAATTCCAGAGGCGGTTTTGAGTTACGATGCAGAACATAAGGGCGTTCGTTACGATGTCTTCGCGCTTTCGAAGGGCGGTTGTTACACCAGTCTCAAGGAACAATATGTCATCTTCTTGTGCCCTATGGATATTTTTGGACGTGGGCTTCCCTGTTATCATTTCGAAAACAGGGCAAGTGAAGATCCGAGTATTACTTTGGGAGACCTTTCTTACAAAAATTTTTATATCTTTAAGAAGTACGAAATGTTTACAGACCCGGTTGTCAAGGCGTACATGAAGTACTTTGCGACTAGGAATGCGGACTCTCGTGAAACAAAAACCATCAACGACCAGGTGTCTCTTTACAAGGCCGATACTCTCATTAGGAACAAGTATATGACTTACGAATTCGACCTTCATGAAAGCGAAGAAAAGGGCAAAACCAAAGCTCAAGTTGAAACTGCTGTAACCATGCTTGCAGATGGTGAACCTGTCGAAAAAATCGTCAAGTATTCGCGACTTTCCGAAGAGGAAGTGCTTAAATTGCGTGAATCTAGTATGGAATCGGCAACAAAGTAATTTTGAACCTCCCTAAAACTTGCCTTTGAGGTGCGAAAAAGGTATATTTACACTGATAAGGATAACACGACCCAATGGAAATTGACATCCAAATAGATTCCCTTACGAACTGCCTAGTGTGTCGAGAAACTGGAGAGCAACTCGACACCGAGTTTCGGCTAGTGTTAAAAACTATTTCAAAGAAAGACGCCGTAGCACTACAACGAAAGGGGTGGAAATTCGATTGGAGCATACCACATCAGCACGATTATGAGGTTTATGAGTTGTTGTTGAAGGATGACACTCAAGTGCAAGGTATGATAGCACTGAAGCATATCCGCGATCAATTTTATACACATGTAGATATTGTAGAAGCAGCTCCGGAAAATATCGGGCATCTAGGAAAATACAAAGGCGTAGGAGCTCATCTCTTTGCAATAGCTTGCAAGTTAAGCTGGGATGTCGGTAACGAGGGCTATGTTCAGTTTACTGCGAAAACGAACCTTGTAGAACATTATCGTGAAACTTTAGGAGCGCGAAACATCGATTCTCAAAAAATGTTCATAGACAGCTATGGAGCATTGAAACTAATCAAAACCTATTTTCCCGAGGAGGCATAATATGATTGTAGCAGAACTCGAACCTGTCGTTGCTTCACGCAAGAGTAATACGCTGCGAGAAAATTTCGACCGCTTCGGAGAAGACTTTTCTGACGGTCGTTTGACTGAACCATCTCCGACAGAACGACATTTCCGTTTGCATGAAGCAATTGCCTATTCAAACAGTTTGGGTCGTCCGCTTACA
>SAMEA3663015__coassemble_393_pt1 | contig 18027 bp, 22 predicted proteins | sample SAMEA3663015__metabat2_low_PE_034 | metagenome-assembled genome bin SAMEA3663015 (sample SAMEA3663015) | pig gut metagenome | biome: pig gut; feature: pig-associated habitat; material: faeces | place: France | collected 2012 | reverse complement strand
GCGATGCGGAGCCTTCTCTCGTCTGTAGCCGCAGAGCGGCGTTCTTTCGTCTCTCGTCTACTTTACGAGCGCTTCGGTGTCAAGGGCGATGAGCAGTTCTTCGTTCGTTGCAACGACCATCGCGGTCGGGGTGCCGTCCTTGCTAATGATGTGGCCGGATTCCTTGCCGTTCTTTTCGTTGCGGGCTTCGTCGATCTGGTAGCCGAGAATCTTGAGGTTGTCCATCGCCATCTTGCGGACAAGCTTGCTGTTCTCGCCGATACCGCCGGTGAATACGAGCGCATCGATGCGCGGGAGTGCCATGGCGATGCCGCCGATTTCGCGGGTGAGCCTGTAGGCAAACGTTTCGAGGGCAATCTGTGCGCCGACGTGGCCTTCGCTTGCGGCCTGCGTCAGGGTGCGCATGTCGTTAGAAAGTCCGGAGAGGCCGAGCAGGCCCGATTCCTTGTTCACGAGCTTGTCGAGGCGGTCGATGTCGTAGCCGTATTTTTTGCTGATGAAGAAGAGCACGGCCGGGTCGATGCTTCCGGAGCGGGTGCCCATGATGAGGCCTTCCAGCGGGGTAAAGCCCATGGTGGTATCTACGCACTGGCCGTTCAGAATGGCGGAGCAGCTGGAGCCGTTACCGAGATGAGCCGTGATGAAGCAGCAGTCTTCCGGCTTCTTGCCGAGAATCTTGGCGGCTTCGCCAGTCACGAAGCGGTGGCTTGTACCGTGTGCGCCGTAGCGGCGAATCTTGTCTTCTTCGTAGAACTTGTAGGGGATGCCGTAGAGGTAAGCCTTGCGCGGCATGGTCTGGTGGAAGGCGGTGTCGAACACGGCGACCTGCGGGAGGCCCGGGAAGAACTTGGTGGCGCATTCCATACCGGTGGCGTGTGCGGGTTCGTGCAGCGGGGCGAACAGCGTGATGCTGCGGATATAGTCGATGACTTCCTGCGTCACCTTTTCGCTCTTGACGTACTTGCCGCCGTGCACCACGCGGTGGCCGATGGCTTCGATGGTGTCGGTGAGCTTCTGTTCGGCGAGGAACTTCTGGACTTCGGCGACGGCTTCGGCGTGCGTGGGGCAGTCGAAATTGAAGTCGATGTTGCCGACCGGGCCCTTGGCCTTCACGTGGCCATTTACGCCGATATTTTCGACGAGGCCGCTAGAGATGGATTCTTTGGTCTGGGTGTCGATGACAGCGAACTTGACCGAGGAGCTGCCGCAATTAAGAACGAGTACGCGCATTGTAGTTTCCTTTTTAGTTTTAACGGTTAATAAAATAGGAATTTTATTAACTACATTTACGCCGATGTTCAAGAAAGTTGCAGAGTTTGACAATCGCGTGTCGGTTTATTGGACCAACCGGCATTTTTCCGAGAAGACGACGAAGCTCCTCAAGTTTTATGTGCGCCTGGGCGACGGCTATATTTGGGGCGTTTTTGCACTGGTTCTTTTTTTGCATTTGGGATGGTCAGCATTTTGGCCGATTCTTGCACAGGCTTTGGTGGCCATGGTGTTTTCGCTTGGCCTGTATGAGGGCGTAAAGCTTAGCACAAAGCGTCCGAGGCCATTTGCGGCGAACCCGCAAATCAAGGCGGAAGTTCCGCCGCTCGACAAGTACAGTTTTCCGTCTGGCCATACCATGAACAACTTGGCAGTGGCCTCGGCGGTGTTTTATGCGGTGCCGCAGTACGGTTGGATCATGATGCTCTTGCCGCTCACATGGGGACTTTTGCGCGTGTACTTTGGTGTGCACTGGCTCACGGATATTATTTGCGGTTTCCTGCTTGGCATCTTGAGTTTTGCGATTGCGCATGCGATTTGGGCTTTTTGCTCGCCGGCTGTTCTTGCGGCGATCGGTGTCGGGGCTTAGATGGAATTTGTACCGGCTGCGAAGTTTTTTGATTCCCTTGCTTCCGACGAACGCGTATTCCTTTTGATTCGTCACGGAGAACGCAGGCATATTACTCCCGAAGATCCTGATTTCGGTGCGCATGTGGGCCTTACAGAGCGTGGGCGCAAGCAGGCCTTGGCGCTTGGCAAGTGCATTCCTGCCGAGGGCGACATAAGTTTCTTTTCGAGCCCGGTAGGCCGCTGCGTGGAAACCGCCGAATTTATAGGCAGGGGCAGAGGCATCGAAAATTCGCTCATCGAAAAACTGGATTGTCTCGCAGAATACTTTGTTCAAGATTACGATGAGTACACCAAGGTGCTGCGTTCCGGTTTTTACGAAGGCATTTGCGAATGGATGCAAAAAGAAGCTGCAGGTAAGCCGCGCGGCGATAAAGAAGCGTTTGCGCCTCTGGCCGGGCGCTCCGAAGAAATGCTTGCGATGATGCTTGAAAAGGGGAACGCCCGCTTCAACATTTTCGCGACGCACGACGCCTGGGTGGTGCCGTGCCTTACGCACTTTTGCAAGATGGCCTTTACGCCTCAGCGCTGGATGAATTTCTTGACCGGCATGGCCGTGGCGGCGACGCCTCGCGGCAAGCGCATCGTACCCATAACAGCGCTTGATTCCGGCTGGTTGGAATTTTAACCTTCTTTGGTGAAAATTCTCCATTCTTGTCGATATCGCCTCTTTTTTACATATATTTTAACCATAAACAGTAAGAAGGGGTTTTATGGGTTTAATTTCAGGGGACTCGCATTCAAACAGTCTATGATGATTCTGGCGGCCATTACGGTCGTCTTCGGCCTGATATTCGGCATATGAGCTACAAGACTCAAAATATGCTGAACAGGATGACCGTTGAAAATGGAGAAGAGTCTAGCCGCGCAAACGCAAATTACATTGACAAGTTGTTCAATGCGGGAAAACTGGTTCCCCAAATCGTGGCAGTCGTACTCGCATACGAACCTTGAATGGGGCCTGAAACACCCAAAGGCGAATTCATGCGACTCGCCCGTTTCACTGAAAACGAAATCAAGCTTGTCACCGGCGGGCACTACGACGACAAGGAATGGTACTACAGTACAAGGGACGGCAAGACCAGCCGCTGGCATACGACCTCAAGCAAGGTTCCATGGTCGTGAAAAACGCAAGCTCCGAAATCAAGGAGATTTTCGAAGTGACCGGTTTCTGCGACATCTTGACTGTCGAATCATCTTATTTCGTCAGGTAGAAACTTTCAGGGTTCACCGAGATGCCGTCAATGCGGATTTCGTAATGGAGTCCAATGCTTGACTGGGTCCCGCTCTCGCCATTCAGGGCGATGGGTTGGCCACGGTGAACCGTCTGTCCCTGGTTGACCAGGTTCTTACCCAAATGGGCATAGAAGGTGCGCACGTCGTGGCCATGGTCTATCTTGACCGAAAGGCCAAAACCGCGATGCTTGCGGACCTCGATAACGGTACCTGCACCCGTTGCATAGACCGTATCGCCTTCGGCTGCCACGTAGTCAATTCCTCGGTGCGGAAGTTCGCTGTCGGTAAACGGATCATAGACGATTTCGAAACGCTTCTTGACGGCATGGCCGTTCTTCATCGGATGAAGCACCGGAATCTTTTCGGCCGCGACGGAATCCTTTTCCAGGGCGGCCAGCAGCTTTTTAAAGGAAGCCTCCACCTCATTTACGCTCTTGCGTTTCTGCAGCAGGGAATCGTCGAGGGCCGAACCATCCAGCATAAAGCCGAGACCGCCCACCTTCAGGGTACTGTCGCGGAGCACGCGCGTTTCTTCGGCGCGCAAGATTGAGGAGTCCACCGAAGCTCGGATTTCCTTGAGTTCCTTCTTGATGGCGGCATTCTGACGGTAGACATTCGTCACATTCCCGCTTGTTATGTTGTCTAAAATCTGAACAGGGGAGAAAAGAATAAAACCCAGAACGGCGGCCACCACGGCCACCACGGCGACAACCGCACCCCAGAAAGAGAAACGGTAGCTTTTACCCGAAGCGGTCTTGCTCGGGAATACATGGACCTCAAGTTTCTTCACTTTCGGCCCCGGGGTTTTCTATACGCTTGCGGAGAGATTCAATGTGGCGTTTTTCCTCTTCGATGGCACCCAGCAGTTCTACCACGGACGGATCGTCCTTGATGGTCTGGAGCAGGTCGTCTCGAACCGCCCCGTGAAGCTTTTGGCCCAGCGCCATAAAACGCTTTTTGAGCTTGGATTCCTCGTTTGCAAGCTCCACCCGCAAAAGGGCCGTCGATGCCAAATTCAAAGCCTTGTTTTTTATCTTATTTAGCGTTTTTTCTGCCATGTTCAGATTCCTTTTGTCCGTAAAAAAATTAGTTTTTTATCTGTATAAAAATGGAGATCAACTATGAGCCGTAGCGACCGCAGACGCGCAAAACAGAACGCAAAGCAATTTACCCCTAAAAAGGCCAATGCACTGGACCCCAAGATTATTGCAGTCCTTGGCGCTATTGCCGTAATTTTCTTTATTGGAACTATGCTTATCCAGAGAGGCGCATAAATGAAGTTCAGTATCAAAAAATCCGTATTGCAGGACGCGCTGCAGATCGCAATCAGCGCCATTCCCAACAAATCGACCCTGCAAATCCTCAACGACTATTCGCTGCGACTGGAAGGCAACTTCCTCGAAATTTGCGCCACCGACTTGAACCTGGGTGTGAGGATTAAGCTCGAAGTCATGGGTGAACGCGACGGCGAAGCCCTGATCAACGCCCGCAAGTTCTCCGACCTCATCAAGGCACTCGTGGAACCGAGCATCGACACCATCAGCGTGGACGTGCAGGACCACCTCACCCGCATCAAGTGGAGCGAACGCGGCCAGGCCTCCATCACGAGCTTTGACGCCAGCGACTTCCCGCCGTTCCCCGAAGTCGAAGGCAGCTCGCTCACGCTCGCCGCAAGCGAACTTGCATTCCTGGTCGAAAAGACCGCATTCGCCGTTTCGACCGACAACACCCGTCAGAACCTGAACGGCGTGTTCATGGAAGCAAAGGACGGCAAGGTTTCCATGGTCGCCACCGACGGTCACCGTATGGGCCGCGCAAGCATCGACCAGGAAGGAGCCAACCTCGAATCCGGCGTGATCGTCCTCCCGAAGGTGCTGCAGCTCGTGCTCCGCCTCGCAAAGAACGAAGACTCCGTCGAAATCTGCACCACCGAAACGCACGTGCTGTTCCGCATTGGCGCAACGCAGATTATCTCGAAGCTGATCGAAGGTCCGTATCCGAACTACCGCGCCGTGATTCCGCAGAACTTCGAACGTACCGTACAGGCCAACACGACCGAACTCCTGAACAAGGTCCACTGCATCCTGCCGATGGCCAATCCGCGTACCCACCAGATCCGTTTCCAGATGGACGGCAACAACATGGAACTGTCCGCGACCGACCCGGATGTCGGCGGTGAAACGCGCGAAGCACTCGCCGTGACGCACAATGGCGAAGGCAGTTTCAGCATCGGTTTCGACGGCCGTTACTTCTACGAAATCCTCAGCATGTGCAAGAGCGAAGAAGTGGTGCTCAAGATGAACACCCCGATCGGCGCCTGCATCATCGAACCCGTCGGTGACGACATGGGCTTCAGTTTCTTGCTGATGCCGCTCCGCCTCGCCGACTAAGGATTGAGCGAATTGCAAATAAATTATAAAGGGCTTCGCGCAGGCGAGCCCTTTTTTCAAAATTCTCCGCAACCTCCACATCCTACCGCCAACTTCCTATCATCTCCTTCCTACAGTCTACTGCCTACTCCCAATGTCCAACGCCATCCGCAAACGCATCAGTAGAAAAATCACCAAGGCTCTCCACGACTTCAACCTGATTGAAGACGGCGACAAGGTACTGATCGCCGTAAGCGGAGGCAAGGATTCCAGCGTGCTGCTGATGGAGCTCGCGAGCCGTATGGGAAAATTCCTGCCGAACTGCGAAATCGGAGCGATCCATATCCAGAGCGACTTTGCCGACAAGGCTCCTCGCGAATTCTTGCAGCGCATGGCCGAACAGTATCCGCAGATTCCATTCTTCTTCAAGGACGTTGCCGTCGAAGGACGTCTCAAGGAAGGCCGCAAGCTCAACTGCTACTGGTGCAGCACGCAGCGCCGCACCGAGCTCATCAAGTTCGCCCGCGAAAACGGATACAACAAGATTGCACTCGGCCACCACATGGATGACATCGTAGAGACGCTCCTGATGAACATGCTGTACAAGGGCGAATTCAGCGGCATGCCGCCGATGGTCCCCTACGAGAAATACCCGTGCAGCATCATCCGCCCGCTGTGCTACTGCGAAGAATCCGAAATCATCGAGTACGCCGAAGACGCCGACATCCGCAAGTTCACCTGCACCTGCGAATTTTCGAAGGCAAGTCACCGCAAGAGCATCCGCGAAGAAATCAAGAGCCTCACCAAGGGAAATTCCACCCTCAAGGCGAACCTGTTCGAAAGTATGCGCAACATCCGTATGGACTACCTGCTGTAACGCGCCGTCCGCGTATTTCTCCACCATATTTTATCTATAATTAGGTCATGGTCGCAAGCGAAGTCAACGCACTCATCAAGAAACTCTCCCCCTTCATGGAAGAGGAATCCGAGATATTCCGCGAACTCATGACGTTTTTCGGACAGGGATCCAAGATAGACGTCCACCACGGCGATCTCTCCAAGTTCCTGGGATGCAAGCGCCTTTACCGCGTCATCCGCCTAAAGGGCGAAAGCTACAAGGATTGCGTATACCAGCTGGCCGACAACTACCCCGAAGCAATGGATGCGCTCGGAATGCTGCGTTACTACAAGGCTCCCGTCGGGCCTGTCCGCTGGGAAGAAGTCGAGAAAGCGGAAATTGCCATGGGGCAGGAACTCACGATGGCCGCCTACGGCTGGATGCCCGACGCTTGGACCCTGTTCGAGAAAGGAGAAGGCCATGCAGATCCCGGGCAGCACGAACTCGTCGCGATTCTTGCGTTTGACTTAGGGGAATAAACTAGACCACAACGGCCTACTGCTTCAAGAATTCAAATAAAGTAACGCCAGGAAGTTTCGCCTTGCCGCGACTTTTTAGGTAATCGACCAGCGGAAGCTCCAACACCTGCTTCTTGAAAGCGGCATGGCGAAGTACGGGGAGTTCCCCTTGGCGGAACACGACGAAACCCGTATGCGTTGCATCGAGATCGTCCTTCGCCGCGACAAAGGCGATTCCCGTCACCATCAGGGGACCTTCGTAAGGTTTTGACACCATTTCGACGGCGCGGTCATAGGGCAGGTAGCGGATATCCATCGGCGAATCGGGCTTGTCGTACTTGAGTTTTTTCGCATTGAACAAGGCCCGCTTCGGCATCGTGCGCTGCACGACCGTATCGCCGTTCACCTGCATCGGGCGGGCAAACTTTCCCTCGCCCACCCAGTCGGCCAGCAAATAATGCTTACGGTGCATGTAGTCAATAACACCGTCCCTGTAACGGATTTTCTGAAGCAGCGGGGCAATCGCATTCTCGTTCGGTGCAAGGGCCATGGCAAGCACATGTTCCAGATAAGTCACGCAGTCTACGGAATCCATGTACACAATCGGCTTGCTCTCGATGGAATCCAGGTAACTTTCGCCCATGGGTCCCAGACGGTACGGGGTGCCCTTCATCATGCGGGAGAAGTATTCGAGACGCGCCGTCAGTCCCGCCACGTTCTGCGCCGAGAGCCACAACTGCTTCATCTTCATGAGCGAGGCGTAATGGTCATTGGTCCGCAGCACCAGACGCGTCCACAGGGTATCGAGGACATCCTTGAGCCTGGCGTCGGGATTCTTGCCCGTCTCGTTCAGATACATCGCGACCGCGAGCGTATCGCCGTCTAACGCGTAAATGTACCCCACCAGTCCGTGCACTTCGCCAATGAAGCCCGTCTTGAAACGGGTCAGCCACGGGTACGGCAGGTCGAGCATGCGTTTACCGCCGGGTCCAAACCCCGGCCCGGCAAAACTGTTGATGTAAAATTTTCCCTTGGGGTGCCGCGCCATTTTCGCAAGCAGAGCCGTCTCGGTCGAGGGTTTCACCTTGTTCCTGGGGGAAAGGCCGCAACCGTCCCATATTTCAAAATCGGCCGTATCGAGCCCGATTTCCTTAAGGAACTTCATCTCCATCGCGCGGCCGCCCTCGACGCTTCCCTCGCCCGCCTTCTGAGCGCCCAAGTTACGGAAAAGCGTTTCGGCGTGCATGTTCTGGCTACGCTGATTGATTTCGTCGAGAATGCTGAGGAAGGGCGCCGCCGAGTAGGTAAAGGACCTTATCTGGATTCCCGCCGGGACATTCTGCCGTTCGACAAACGCCACCCCGCGCTCCTTAAGGGCATGGATAAAGGCTGCCTGGAAGTAGGCAATCGGATTACGCACCGGCAGTACCAACTGGCTGGAATCCACGCCTATTCCGATAGCACCGCCAATCGTGATTTCCGGTTTTGCCGAATCGAGCGCCCAGGTCCACTTGCGTTTTTTTCCGGGAACGGTCAGCATCTCGTTCTTAAGGACAACATAACCCACATCCGGGAGAATTTCGGCAATGGCCGTATCGCCCACCTTTTCGCCCGGCTTGAAGCGAATCATGGTGCAGTTGTCATTAAAACCGAGCGGAGCAATTTCGGCGCCGTACCAGGCGTCGTAAAAATTCTTGCGCCAATGTTCGGCACGCCACGGGCCTTTGTAATAGGCAGTGTCCAGGGTGATCTGGCCAAGCACGGTGTCGATTCCCAGCGCGTGAATTGAATCTGCCATTGCGTTCAGAATGTGGAACGGATCGGCGTAATAGCGGCCCGAAAAATTGGGATCGCCCTCGCCACGCACATTCACCTTTCCGATAAACTTTTTCTTCTGGACACTTCCGTTCAGCGACACTTCGGTCTTGGGGGCGTAATCAAGCGGCAGGTAATGGAGAGCCGTCGCCGTCGTCAAGGTTTTCAGCGTACTTGCCGGAGTGAACTTCTCGGCACCGCGGATATTCCCCAGTTCAGCACCGGACTTTACCGAACGAATCGAAAGCCCGTAACGGGAACCCGGTACCATGGAATCCACGTAGACCTGGAAAGAATCCAACCTGAAATTCGCGAAAACGACAACCGAAAGAAAACAGACAAAGAATAGAACTTTTCGCATACTAACGCTTGCGGAAACGGATAATGAATATCAGGAGCAAAACAACGGCAACGGCACCCAGCGAAACCACCACAATCAGGCGCGGACTGAAGCCGGACGAATTTCCGACAAAGTTTATGCCCTTGTCGTATTTCTTTTCCTCGACCGGTTGCATCAACGCATCCCTGATCCGTTTGCGAACGGCGGCGCGGTCCGCATCCTTATATCCGAAGAGACTGTTGATTCTTTCATGCGTTTCCAAGACAAGCTGCGCCGTTGCATCGTCGACTCCGGAATCCCCTTGCGCAATGTTCCTTGCAACCGAGTTCACCATCGCATTCACCAACATTTCGATTTCGCTCCACTCGGGAATGTTCTGGCAGCTACGGCCATTATGTTCCAACCCCGTCACCAAGTGACTGTAGCGGGAATCCTGCATCCAGATTCGAATCAGGCTTTCGTCCGACGGGATAAATCCGCTCTGTCTGGAATAGTAGTCGATATTGTCGGCGCGGACCATGAAAAGGAAAAGATCGTTCGCCGCTTTCCGTTTCGAGAGGTTCCCGTTCTTGGGCAAGACCAGATGGGAGCCACCGACAAAAGTGAAATTTCCGACAGGACCACCAGGCGCCGAAACGGATATCAAGCCGTCCTTGGCAATCGGGCTTTCCTTAAGCCCGCCAATGTCGCTATCAAATTCAATCTTGCGAATCAGTTCGGGGGTACCGAAAATCAGCAGCTGCTCGGAGCGCACGAAGCGATCTGCCGCCGAACTGGAATTTTCATGGAGGTTATGGGGAGAAACATCCTGATCACGGAGCAGTTTCAAATAAACACGAAGTCCCACAAGCGTAGAAGAATCCGCCAGGGCGCTGCGGTAACCGTACTCGGTTTCGGCGACAAAGTCTCCCCCAAAATTCCACAGGAACGGCGACATCTGCTGGTAACCAGTCCAGTCGTCCTTGACGCCGAACTCGAAAGGAACCACCAGGCCTCCGGCCCTATTCTGCACCTTGGCTTCGGCAATGGCGCGCAGCACGCCAAAGAACTGTGGATAAGTTTCAATCTCGCTATCGTGCAATCCGAGTTCCAACCAGATCCGTTCATTGGCAAAGAACCCGCGAACATCCAGGAACCAGGGAATCGAATAGACAACGGTGTCGCGACCGATATGAGATGCCTTCATCATTTCGGGGTAGAAACGGCTCGTATCGACAGCATCCAGCATTTCCGTCAGCGGGGAAATCAAGCCCGCCTTAGCAAAATACGGCACCCAGGTGGACCCCAGCTGTAACACGTCGGGATAGTCCGTTCCCGATCCCGCCTCGGTCGCAAGGACCTTGTTGAGTTCGGCGAAAGCAGCACCCCAGTCCAGGAAACGGATCTTGACCGGGATCCCGCTCTGCTGCGTATACTTCCGCATCAGTTTCTGGAGCGCCGTTCCCGTATTGATATCCTGGTCCATAACCCACAGAACAAGAGTATCCGGGGGAGGGGCTGCGGCACGGAGTTCCGGAACAGCAAATGCAGGAACAACCCCGGCCAAGGCCAAGGTTATCACAAACAAAGCAATGCCGTATACCCGTCCAAGCATGAATCTTTCCCTAATATACAAACAAATTTATTTTGCAATTCTCAGGAAATCGTCGAAATACTTCGGATACGTCTTGTTGATGCAAGCAGGATCCATAATCTTGATAGGGACTCCACCCAAGGCGACCAGGCTAAAGCACATTGCCATACGGTGGTCGTTATAGGTTTCGATTGTCGCGGGCTGCAAATTTTCCGGCGGGAAAATCGTAATGGAATCGGTTGTTTCGCGGACCTCGGCACCCACCTTGCGGAGTTCCGCCGCCATCGCCGCGATACGGTCGGTTTCCTTGACACGCCAACTGGCGATGCCGCTGATAGTCATCGGTGCATCGGCAAACAGAGCGAGTACGGCAACAGTCATCGCCGCATCCGGGATTTCGACGGCATTGAACTCGCCAAGACTCTTGAGCTTACCCTGCGGTCCCGTACATTCCACCCAGTCGGGTCCCATAGTCACCGCGGCACCCATTTTCTTAAGAACATCGACAAAGGCGATGTCGCCCTGGCGGCAATCCGTACCGACTCCCAAAACACGCACCTTTCCACCGGCAATGGCAGCGGCAGCAAGCGGATAACTTGCGGAGCTGGCATCGCCTTCGACCATATAGTCGCCCGGAGTCTTGTAGACGCCCTTGGGCACATAGAAATCCATCAGGTCGGCATGTTTCACCTCGATGCCGAAATGTTTCATCACGTCGAGCGTGAGCAGGATATACGGAGCGGAAATCAGTTCGCCCTCGACATGGATATGCAACGGAGATTCCGCGTACGGGGCACATATCAGGAGCGCCGTCAGATACTGGCTCGAGATATTGCCGCGCACCGACACGGATCCGCCCTTAAGGCCATGCGCATTGATGCAGACCGGCGGAAAGCCTTCCGTTTCCAGATAACTGATATCGGCGCCAAGCGAACGGAGCGCATCGACCAAGTCGCGAATCGGGCGTTCCTTCATGCGTTCTTCGCCGCTCAGGTGGAACACGCCGTGCCCCAGCGCGAGAGCCGCACACAGGGAACGCATCGCGGTTCCCGCATTGCCCAGGTAAAGGCCGGCGAAATTCTTGCCGTCTTCCAGCAAAACCGTCTGGGCGTCAATCGGAGCTCCGCAACCTTCGATGACGGCCTCGGTAAAGTCTTCGGACATTTCCACATGAACGCCCAGCGATTTCAGGGCCTCGCCCATGTAGCCGGTGTCGTCGCTTTTCAAAAGGTTATGTAGGCGTGTCGTTCCAGCGGCAAGAGCCGACACCAAAAGCACGCGGTTCGTGATACTTTTCGATCCGGGAACGCGAAGTTCACCGTTATAAGACTTCAAAGCGGGAATCTGTATGTTACTGGGGCGAAAAAAAGGTGTATCCATGTCCGTAAATTTATAAATTAAAAAAGTAAAACGATTACACGGAGTTTAAAACATGAGCGAAATCACAGACCACAAATTCACGGTCCGTTTTTCGGATTGCGACGAGTACGGCAGACTGAAGCTTTCACGCCTTTTCCAGTTCATGGAAGAGGCGGCCATCGCCGACGCCGAAGCGAACGGTTTCGGGCTGTGGAAAATGATCAAGGCCGGCTATACCTCCGCCATCACGCGCATGAAGATGAGAATCGACCATACCCCGCTCATGGGGGAAACGCTCGGGGTTACCACCTGGATCAAGGAAATCTACAAGGACAAGGTGGTGCTCAAGGACTATGCCGTCGTCGATAGCCAGGGCCGCGCCCTCGCCGAAGGGACCTCATCGTGGATCCTGGTGAACCTGAAAACGGGATTTGCCGAGCACCCGTCCAAAAGCCCCTATCCCTTCCCGGTGCAGCTCGAAAAAAGTGCGCTACCCGAAATGCTCCAGGTGCTGCCCATGGGCGAAGACCCACAGTTAGTTTATACAGAAAGAGCCCGTAACAGCGACCTCGACATCAACCACCACGTGAACCATTGCCGCTATGTGGACTGGATTATCGACTGCCTTTCGAAACAGGAACTCAAAGAACGCGGGATACGTTCCATCCAACTGAATTTTGTCCAGCAGGTTCCGCTCGGTGCCAACATCAACATCATCCGGTTCAAGGATACGAACCACCACGCCGTATTTTTCGGAATGAACGCCGACATGGAAAAAAGCCCGACGACAAACCGTTGCCATTTCCAGGTCCGCGTAGGCTTCAGGGAGTAACCCTCAGGGCATCACCACCCCGATTCCGGGCCACATTCCAAAAGAGACTGTCCCGTGCAGGTCCGTGCGGAAAACCGCAGCGGAATCCCCTGTCACATAGCGGAGTTTCTGGAGGACTTCTGCGGTCGGGTGACCGTAGCGGTTATTCCGGCCGACACCGATCACCGCATACCGCGGCGACACCCGCGAAAGGAACCTGAGCGTGCTACTTCCCGCCGAGCCATGGTGCGGCACCAGCAACAAGTCCGCGGACAGGCTAGGCGAAAGCTCCAGAAGTCGACGCTCTCCCGCCGAATCCAGGTCGCCCGTCAACAGCAGCGATGGTTTTTCGGAGTCGTCTTCGAGAGCCACCTTCATCACGACACTCGCCCCGTTTTCGCCGAACCGCCCATATTCAGGAGGCCACAGGACATCCAGTTTCAAGCCGTCGGCAAGCCACACCGTATCGCCTCGGAAAAGCGTATCGACCGGTATCCCGAACCGCCGGGCAAGACGCAGGACACTGTCGGGCACAAGCCCCGATGCCGTATCCGGCCCCACCAGCAAGCGTCCGACATGCAGACGCCCCGCTGAAAGCGCCTCCCCCATTTCCATAAAACCGCCCACATGGTCGCGATGCCCATGACTCAGGAGCACCCACGAAAGCGAATCGACACCACGGGCCAAAAGGGAATCCACCACCCCCACCGAATCGGGACCCGAATCGTAAAGCGCATAGCGGCCCTCCCTTTCCAGCAGCACGGCAAGCCCCTGCCCCACATCGAGGACCGATACACGGACAGGATCCGGCTCATCCTCGCCGCCAGAACCATAGGCACAGCCACCCAGGACAACCCCCGCGACCACCGCGGCACCGCCCCACAGCAAGAAACACAGAAGAATCCAGAGCGGAATCCACAAGTTCGTATTTTTATGTATCAGCATAAGACAAAACTCCATTTTTGCAAAAGTCTCTCCTATATACACGCACGGACCGCGAAAAATGGGAAAAAATACTCCAAACACGACTTATGGCAAGCTACGACGCGCCATGTGCGAACAAAACGGGGATTTTTTACTATCTTTTAGCTTAACCCGAGGTTTATAATGCAATTACCCAAGTACAAGAAGAAAAAGCGTATCAAGCTGAAAGTCTGTCAGGAACCCGGCTGCGGCCGCGAATTCTGGGGCCACCCGATCGCCAAGTACTGCGAATTGCACCGCGACATCAAGCAGCGCCAGAAGCAGAAGAAGGACGTGGACAACATCGAGTCCAAGAACATCATCTTCCGCCACAACTACACCGAGTCAATGGACCTCACCTTCAAGTGCTGCCTCGAAGGCTGTAACGAGATGTTCACCATCCGCGTGTTCCCGAAACAGTACATCTACCCCCGTTTTTGCGACGAACACCGCAACGACTTCAAGCGCGCAAACTTCCTGCGCATCATGTCGAAGCTCAAAAACGACTAAAATTTCGACTTTTTCGTAAAAATTTGGATGCCACCCTTGAAATTTGGGGTGGCTTTTTTATATTTGGGCTCACAATCATGGTGGGTGTAGCTCAATTGGTTAGAGTCCCAGATTGTGATTCTGGATGTTGTCGGTTCGAGTCCGGTCACCCACCCTTAAAAAATTCCTGCGAGATTTCGCAGGATTTTTTTTGAGCAGAAATGGATTTGTAGTTTTTTTCGAACTTGGTTTCTTCCTTCGTCCAGAACCAAGTTTCGTTAAACACGCTCGCTTCGTCATATCTTGTACCGATTGCAGAGAAGCCCAGACGGTTTGTTGCACCGGCGCGTTCCCAGAAGCCGTTCACCGCCATCAGGTCTCCCGGAGCTTCAGTTTCCTTCAACAGGTCATTCCACTCCGTAATCGAGGGAATATGCCAACCAGCCGGGCAAATGCCTAGTTCCAGGGTGTCGTCAGGATATTCCCGCCCATCCAACGCAGCCTTCCAGGCAAACCAATCGCAAGGGGCAACGCGAACAAGAACTTTTTCATAGATCCTCCTAAAAACAACCAGTTTCAAGCCAACCGCGTTCAATACAAATTTAACAAAAAAAACGACCACCTACCAAGCTAGGGACAACAAATTAAAAAGGAACCCCCGGCGCACTGCCGAGGGTTTCCCCATGTTCAATCATGAATCCCGTCGCGCGGCTTTCGCCTTGCTCCAGGACAACGTCTTACGAGAGACGGCTAATCATGTAACCGGCGCAGACTGCGGTACCGATCACGCCGGCCACGTTCGGGCCCATGGCGTGCATCAAGAGGAAGTTCTGCGGGTCATACTTGGCACCTTCCACCTGAGAAACACGGGCGGCCATCGGCACGGCGGACACGCCAGCGGAACCGATGAGCGGGTTCACAGGGTTCTTGGGAGTGCACTTGTTCATGATCTTTGCAAGGAAGAGGCCTGCTGCGGTCGAGAAACCGAAGGCCACCACACCCATGGCGATAATCATGAGGGTCTGCGGACGGAGGAAAATGTCGGCAGACATCGTGAGACCCACGGAAGTACCGAGGAAGATAGTCACGATGTTCATGAGTTCGTTAGAGGAGGTCTTCACCAGGCGTTCGACAACGCCGGCTTCCTTGAAGATGTTACCAAGCATGAGCATGATGATAAGAGCAGAAGCATCGGGCACCACGAGGATGCACACGATCATCACCATCACGGCAAACACGATGCGTTCTGCCTTGGACACCTTGCGGAGCGCCTTCATACGGATCTTGCGTTCCTTGTCGTTGGTCATGAGGCGCATGATAGGCGGCTGGATCAGCGGAACGAGAGCCATGTAAGTGTAAGCTGCCACGGCGATAGGTCCGATGAGGTGCTTTGCTAGTTTGTTTGCAGTAAAGATGGAGGTCGGACCGTCGGCGCCGCCGATGATACCGATAGAGGCTGCTTCACCGAGAGTAAAGCCACCGAAAGCCACGGCGCAGAACATGGTCGCAAACACGCCGAACTGAGCGCCACCGCCAAGAAGCAGTGTACGCGGGTTAGCGATAAGCGGTCCGAAGTCCGTCATGGCACCCACGCCCAAGAAGATGATGGGCGGGAAGAGTTCCAGGTGAATACCCTGGCTGATGTAGTAATAGAGACCGGCAGTCGGGGTAAACATACCTTCGATGCTCCAGCCACCATCGTAGAATCCCGCACTCGGGATGTTCACCGCCAGTGCGCCGAGCGAAATCGGCAAGAGCAGCAGCGGCTCGTACTTTTTGACAATCGCCAAGTACATCAGGACGAAACTCACGATCCACATCACGATCATCGAAGGGGTGACGTATGCGAATCCGGTGTCGCCTGCGAACTCAACGACCGAATTTAAAAGAGAACTCATTTATCTGTACCTCTTAGGCGATGGTCATGAGAGTCTGGCCGTCGACGACAGTGTCGGTTTCCTTGACGGCAATGGAGTTCACGGTGCCGGCGCACGGAGCGACGACCGGGTTTTCCATCTTGAGAGCTTCGATGATAGCCACTTCCTGGTTGGCGGCAACGGTGTCGCCGACCTTGACCTTCAGTTTGAACACGGAGCCAGCGAGCGGGCTCTTGACTTCGGTACCACCAGCAACAGCAGGAGCGGCGGCAGGAGCCGGAGCGGCAGCGGGAGCTGCAGCAGGAGCGGCGGCAACGGCGGCATTGGAATCAAGAACTTCTACTTCGACATCGTAGGTCTTGCCTTCGAAACTGATACGGACGGTTTTCTTCATTTTGATATTTCCTGGCTTAAAAGCCTGTTGAGTTTTAAAAGTTTACCTTACTTGACGATCGTCCAAGCAGGAGAGTTGATGTTTCTGTAAGCAGTCACGCGGCAGGGCTGACCGATAGCCTGGGTCGCCGCTGCGGTCACGAGGGCGAGGAACTGGTCGTTGCTCATGCCCGGGTGTTCTTCGAGGGCTGCCACGGCGGCAATGCCAAGGAAGGCCTGGAGCTGCTTGTTGGTGAAGCCCGGATGGACGCTCTTCGCGTTCGGATCCCAGTCGCAGTGGGCAGGACCGATAGTTACCGGTGCTGCGGCGGCGGGAGCGGCGGCAGCGGGAGCAGCCTTAACTGCAGGTGCCGGAGCCTTGTCCTTGTTGAGGCCGAGCTTGGCCATGATGAAGTTCATGAGGTAGCAGAGCACCGTGAGGCCCACGATGACGCACATCACCACGATAAGACCGGTTGCCTGGAATTCGATCAGGGAGCCGATACCGAAGGTGTCGGAGTCGCCCTTGCAACCCTGTTCGGTCGAAAATTCGCCCTTGCAGTAGGTCGAGCCCAGCTTGGCCTTGGCGATGGGCAACACCTTGTGGCCGCCGGCGTTTTCGATAGAATCGCGAACGTCGCGTGCAAGAACTGCCTGATCGTAGGTCTTATAGAGAACCGAATGGTTACCAGCGTGGTTTTCCACGATCTTGTAAACCATGTCGTCATTCATACCCGGCATAGAAAGCTGCGCCTGAACCTGGGCGGCATCGGAGGGGAGCATGAGTCCGAGCTGTTCGTCGAACTTGCCCTTCACCTTTGCTTCAGGTTGCGGTGCAACGAGAGCCGGCTGCTGCACATCCTGGGCCGGGGCTGCGGCGGGAGCCACTTCCTGAGCTTCGGGTGCATTGGTCTGTGTTTCGTTCATATTGGATTCAATCCATTCTTTTGGGTTTCTGTTTTGTAAAAATCAGCGGGAAAAATATAGTTAATGGCCTGTACCGCGTCATCCACAGTACACAAAAACACCACCTTCGTATAAGATTTCAGACATGCCCCCAAAAACAATCAAAAAGGCCAACTATTGTTCCAAGCCCCAGATTATCATATTACGACACCATCTGTTTACATTTTTGCACATTCCGAGCTTCTTCCATGGCATTTTTGAAACGGTTCACGCCATAGCTGGAAATTTCCGGATTCCATCTCAAAAAGACGACGCTCATAGGAACCTCCTGTGGTTTTGGGCCTACACAGGAAACATACATTCATTCAACTGTCATAAAATGACAAGTTTGATAATTTTCTGTTTTTCGCCTGTAAGCAGATAAGCCGGGCATTACGGATTGACGTGGTTCGCCCACTGGCGTGGGTCGGGCTATATTTTATGGGTTGCTCGGTTCTCCACAAAGTGGATAACAGCGACTAAGAACTAAAGTTCTAAGTCTTGTATAACTCCGTTCCCGCCCATCCTCATAAAACGGAGCCTCGCTCCAATAAACAGCAATACAAGACTGCCGCGAGTCTCCGCCCCAAGGGATCACTTATAGAACACTTGGGAGTTTACTCCCT
>SAMEA3663015__coassemble_374_pt1 | contig 18695 bp, 13 predicted proteins | sample SAMEA3663015__metabat2_low_PE_034 | metagenome-assembled genome bin SAMEA3663015 (sample SAMEA3663015) | pig gut metagenome | biome: pig gut; feature: pig-associated habitat; material: faeces | place: France | collected 2012 | reverse complement strand
CTGAAGGTCGGACTGAATGACTGCGATATCCTTGGTGTTCCTCTCCGTTTGCATGGCAATTTGGGCAATACCGTCATAACCCAATAAATTCCGGTTTTCGGCGACGATGTAGTCCTTCATCTGCTTGAAAAGCCGGATAAGAGCCTTACTTTGCGCCGTCGCCCGTTCGCCCTTAAGAACCGTCATGAGCATGTAGATGCCCTGTTCAGTGAAGGCATAAGGAGCGTACCTCGCACCACCCCAACTTGAGGTCGATTTTTTGGACCTCAAGTTATCATTTGATTCAAAATTGCCGTTTTTCAAGAAATTTCCCACACTTGAGGTCAAAATTTTTGACCTCAAGTTTTCATATTCCTCTGAAGTCAACTGGAAACGAAAATCTTCATCGAATTTTTCGATGTTATTTTTAACCTGCTGATTAAAAACTTTGGTACTATATCCATAAATTTCCGCCAAGTCGGCATCAAGCATGACCTTGAGCCCGCGAATAGTGTATATTCGCGACTTGAGCATATTTTCGTCTATCAGGGAAAATTCGGGTTTGGCAATCGCCGTTACTTCTTTCTTCATTTTAACTCCTTCCCGTCTACATGCAAAAAAGATGGGACTACACGCTTGTTCACTATAAATATAAATTCAAGAATGACGATTGTCAAGAGGAATAATCATTCAAGGTCAAATTTTTTGACCTTGAAAACTTGAGGTGAATTTTTTGGACCTCAAGTTTTCTTTTGTGATTGGGAATGGGATATCTTTTTTGCGAAATCACAAGCATTTGTCGGTACATTTGTGGGAAACCTAATCCCCTTGACGGCGAATATACTGCGGAGATATATTAAGAAGAGAATGATGTATTCTTTAACATAGGAGTTATTATGGGCGTATTCATTTCTCTTCGCGCGTCAAATAAGGTGGATCCTGTTCAGTGGGAAAGGGCCTACGAAGAAACACTCCTTCTTGTAGATTGGTTCAAACTAATCAACTTCCAGGAATTTGAAAAATTTGGGTGCAAATACGTTGCCGCTGTTAAATGTCAAGAGTGTCAGTATCCTAGCGGAATTGGCTGGTGTACTGTGGGCGAAGGCGTTTATATGGCGACAGCCGAGGATTTCTTTTTACCTCGAAAAATTGGTGAACCAAAAATAAACGAAAAATACTGCGACCCATTGATGTATATCTACGCTCAAGAAGGGGACATCAACTTTGAAAATCCGTATGTGAAAGGGTTGCGTTATCTTTGGGATAGTAAGACTCAGGGAGAGCCTTATCACATAGCGCTTCTTGCTATAGCTTGCCTTTTGGATGACCGTTTGAATGGAGAGGTGGCATGTGGAAGTGATATTACTTATGGACAATGCGAACACGCCGTTGAACTTGCCAATAAAATTCTGAAGAAAAAGATTCAAATGCCTCTGCGATGCAGGATAGACGATCTTTATGAAAGAGTCCGCCAACTGCCTCTCGATACAGACCAAATGCTTGATGCCTTTGCGATAATGTATTTGGGAATAAAGGACGAACGGTACTACAAGTTCGTTAAGGAACATTTTTCCGAAGAAGAACAATACCTTTTCATAAAAAAGAAAATGAACAACTACGGCTTGGGTATGTATGGCTTTGCGAACGATTTACAGGAAATTCTTTCGTACAATATTCCTATAGCAAAAATATGTTCTGCTTTTTTGGAAATGGATGTCAAGAAAAAGAATTTGGTAAAATCGGATGAAGAAGCGTTTAAATTTTTTATCGAAAGCATTCTTGATACGGATATATATTTACCTGAAAAGGATATGCGAGATTGCTTGAAGGTAGATGAGAGTACGCCTGAAACAATGAGTGTAGAGAAACTTCTTGCTAGCGTTATGTTTATGTCTGCACGTAATCGCAGCGTTGCACGTTATATTCCATTAGAAGATTTGAAATCACAGTTTGACTTGGCTTTTGGAGACAAGTGCGATGTTAACGGAATCATCAACAACTATCTCAAGGAGAAGTTAACGAAGCTGAAAAAAGAGAAAAAGGATTTTCGAACGGAGCTAAACGATGCTCATGATGCTTTCAACAATAAAATTGATGCGAAAAAAGAAAAGTATGATATAATCGTTTCTAATCATATAATATTCTATAAAACGGGGAAATCTTTTTCACCAGAAATTTTAAAAGTTATTGAATCGGGTATGGAGTTCTTCGGAGATCTTTTGAAGGAACCCACTTTTGCGGAGCTTTCCCAGAAAGATTACAAGGAACAATGTCGTTTTCTTGAAACTCACAATAGGTCACTCAAACTGATGAATTCTGTGTGGCTTAAGATTTTTGACAACATTGAAAATGATCCAACATGTTTTAAACGATATTACCCTATGGTTCGCATCAAAATTACGAACGATACCACCCATAATTTCGTTAGGGCTTATGTGGAAAATGATGATTTCTACGATTTTTGCCAGACACTCGCTCCCTAGTAATGATTAGAGCAGGCCGCCTATAAATCCATATCGAGGTCAATAATTATGACCTCGATAGCTTTATTGTCACTTTCCGAACAATTCATCAAGCTTCTGCTTTAGTGTTCCTTCTTTTGCGTAGGGCAAAGCATCGAATTGCCTAAAGTTATGCTTGAGTTCGTCGGTGTTGTCGGCGAAGCCCAAGATAAAACTTGTAGCAATCTTGTAGATGATTTCAGTCGGAGCAAGGCCATATACCTGATGTTCAAAGATATGTCTTAGACGATCCTTGTCATTGGGGAACTGCTCTTTCATTTTCTTGCTCTGATAGAGTCTCTTGACAATCTCCGTAATATACAAGCCTGATTTCATGTATAGGTCGATGAAGGTCTTGTCCTTATCATCGAAGCAACCGGGATTTTCCTGTTCCAGCATATCGACCATGCGTTTCACGACATCTTTCGGCGTGAAGATTTGGTTCGTTTTCTGCGGCGGGATATAATCGAATATGTCCTCGATACTCTTTTCGTCAAAGTAATCAGCCAATTTCTTTTTAAGCGACAGGAATTCTTTTACGGAATCATCAAAAACAACGGAATCAAAGAGTTGTCCCTTGAACTCCTTTTCTTCGCCCGTTTCGGAATCCTTGTATTTGCCGCCATCACGCAAAAAGCGGAACTGTTCCAAGGTGATGCTTGTAACTTCAAGGAACACGTTGCCAGGAATCTTGTTGTCGAAGGTAGCGAGTGTTACCGTTTCATCGCCGTAAGCCATCAGGAACGAAGGAATGGTGCGAGAGAATCCGCGCAGGTGATCACGAATGCCATCTTCGATGGTGTCGCGTTCGCGTTCCTTGATTTTTGTTTCAACCGTCTTGACGGTTTCCTTGACAGAATCCTTTGCGAAATCATCGACCACAGAATTGATTTCGGCTTTGAACTTAGCCCTTGCTTCTTCCTGCTTTTTCTCAAATTCCTTTTCGATTTCCTTCGTGGTCTTGCCAGTTTCGTGTCTATTCTGCATTGCCTCGACACGTTCTTTTTCAATCACATTCTGTTCAATTTCGTAGTTCTTGACAGTTTTATCAACAATGCGGTCCACTTCGGAATTCAGCTTCGATTCTACTTGGCGCTTATCCGAAGGTTTCATATCGGGACCATAATTATCTTGAGCAGTCTGAACGACATCCTTGACAATTTGATTTTTCACAAAGTCTTTCAAACGGTCATTTAAAGTATTTGGCTTCTCCGATTGCTGAACTTCGGCAATTACTTCATCTACTCCGCCCTTGACATCATAAAGTTTGGGACCAAAGATATCGGCAGCAACACCAATCACATACTCATCATCCAAATTGACTTCACCATTTTCGTCAAGTCCCAAGTCCTTCTTGACCTCTTCAGACAATGTGACGTTCTGTTTTGGCTTTTGTTCGCCAATAGGATCAAATTGCTCAATAATATCGAGGACTTCCTTAGGTGCAGAGAACACGTTATTGATGTTCTGGAAAAGGAAGTTGCTCATGAATCCACGGCGAACCACTTCCACGGACTTAATCTTTCGAGGAATCGAGAGAACTTTTTCGGCGTCTAGTTCAATGAGTTCTCCGTTTTCGTCTTCACCGATGACCGGGAAGAAGTTGAGCAGTTCACGAATATTTTGCTTTCGGGCCTCCGCATCACCACGACCAGATGACGTATTGGGCGAAAGGTCATTTGCAAATTCTTCGAAAATGATAAGCGTTCTTGCCGGGTCAAAGTCAAAAACGTATGCATTTTCTTTGCGTTTGCTTTTCATACCGATACGGAACAGACAAGGATTCTGCGCCCTGAAAGCGGCCTGCATATAAAGCGAGGGCGATTTCACATTGCTAAGCATGAGCACAGCCGTCCATTCAGGAATGGTAACACCGGTGGTAAGCTGACCTACAGACAGTGTAATCGTCTTATCGTTTTCGGCAATCGCTTTCTTGACCTTATCAAAAGATTTCTCGTTCTCGTCGTCATCGTCAACGCGACCATCGCCTGCGGCAAGGACTATCTCGTAATCCTTAAAGACAGGATGTTCGTGTAGTTTCTTTGCCAAAAGTCTTGCGCTTTCGACCCTGTCAAGGAGCCAGAAGGAGTGCTTAATTTCATCGCGCAATTCCTGCGTCGAGAACGGGAATCTTTTCTGTGTCGTGAGAGCGTCTAGGAATTTATCGACAGAAGAACTATGGACGAATTTTCCATTTTCAACCTTGAAAAATTCATTAAGGTCAAATGCATATTCTACCGTTTCACCGTTAAGTTCCATCTTCTGCGAAAGTTCATCACGAACAATCTCCGACATTTGATAGGTATAGAGGTTAAGCGTCGGAAGTACTGCATACGGGTTCTCTATTTCGTTAGAATTGTCCCAATCACGTTTGCTTTTTTGCTCGTCGGCGTAGGTATAATTGAATATGGAGTCATCGTTAAACTTATTGTTCGCGAGAGCCTTGAACGGAGTCCCTGAAAGGTGCAGTGTAAATTTACGCTTGATACGGTCAAACGCCACGTCAGTCTTGTAAGTATCAACGCCTTCGTGGGCTTCGTCGATAACAAGCAAGTCCCAGTTGGTATCCTTGATTTCTTGAAGTTTATTAAACTTGCCACCAAAATAGATGGAACCTTTCAAGTCCTGAAGCGATGCAAAGTAGATAAGACCGAGTACCGGCAATTTCTTCTTTTCGCGAGATATCTTGTCTTTTGCAAATTCGTCATAAGAGATGACGTTCTTCTTGTTCTTGACACCGTCAACATCGCTTACGAAGAAATACTTTGATTCACGCCCGATGAACTTTGCGTAATCCGAATACCAACTGTTCGCGATGGCGGGCCTGTTTGTCACAATAAGGACAGTCTTGGCACCGATTCGCTTCATGAAGTCATATACAGCCAAAGTCTTTCCAAATCGGGGCTTTGCGTTCCACAGGAATTCTCCTTTTTCATGGGATTCCTTGTAAGCCTTGGTCAACGACACAGCTTTTTCTTGTTCGGCGCGGAGGGTGTATGGGATAATCGCCGGTTCTAGTTCAAAAATTCCGCGATTAAGACGGAAGTCGTTGAACATCAATCTTGAATCTTTCGGGGTAATGTAGAACCATTCGTTTCGATCGTCCTTGTCGAAGTATTCGTTCCCCAAATCCATCGGCTGCTTGATATCGTTCTTGCGCAAGTAGGCGTGGAAAGCGTGGTCGTCGAAAGTTTCTCCCGAACCATCATCAAAGACAGCGTTGCCTTGCCATTCGATTTTAGCCTTGACGCCTGCGGTATGCGTCTGTTGGTAAACACGGTCTTCTACTTTCTGTTCCGTATAACCGATTTTGGTATAGCCTTCGTGGTAGGTAATACCCGGAGTGGTATATGCATATATCATCGGGACAACATCTTTCGCTGTCTTGATATTTGGTGTCTGCATAGCCATTATTCCATCTCCTTTACATGTGTTTCGATGAAATCTCTTTCTTCGGGTGAAAGACCATATTTATCGTAAAGTTGCTCGTCAATCTCAGGAATAGATTTGGACCAGTTGATGTCCGATTGCGGAGTAAAATCCTGTAGGGGTACATAAGCCCATGTTTCAGGCTTGTTTCCTTGAGTTACTTTAAGTAACCCTAGAAGGGCTCGAGTAAAACAGGATTTGATGTATTTCAATAGTGCTTCCGCTTCTTCTTGCGTTTCAAAGCTGCCAACGCCGATAAATGTTTGTGTAATACCTTCAAAAGGTTTTCCAATAACAGGCTTGCTAATCAATCGAGCAGGTTCATCACCTAACGTTCCTGAAGCTCCATTTGAAAAAGGAACAAATACCTTAAATTTATCAATATGAGAATCTTTTTCTACATATTTCAAATCAATATATCGATACGCTCTGTCTCTTTTAATCAAGCCCAATGTTCGTAATTTGTTATCACCGCTTTGTTCTGTAAACAACTGTGGAAAGCGTTCCATTACAATTTGACGAAATCTTTTGTCTTTCCCATCACTACCTATTTCATTTTTCAAACTAGGATAATCTTTATAAACATTTTCAAGATTGAATTTATTTTGAACATACATAATTTCAGGCAGGACATGCTCACTTTCTGAACGAATTCTTTCTGCCATATTTTTAAGAATTTCAAACTGAGAAAAAATTCCTATCGGAGAGAAATTAGCATTTCCATCTCGATACGAGATTGCTATTCCACCGGGCAACTCAATTGTCGGGAACATTTTTTTTGCATCGCCTTCATATTGTAAAACTTTGAAATGAGTATCATTCAGCATTTCTTCATTCCAGCTAGAAGGTGTTGCTCCTGCATTAAACAAAAATCTAGCAGGTGTAATTAATTCTACCTTTTGAGCAACATCAAATGCTGCATTCATAAAAGTATGGTATACTGGAATATCACTTGTACTTTTTCCTGGAGCCGTTTCCATATATGGCGGATTTCCAATTGCGAAATCAAACTTCATTTTACCGACCTTCCTTTATACTTCTGTATGTATAAGACCTTCTTCTTGTCCAGTCAAAAATTTTGCAGTCCATTTCTTCAGGTTCGTTGTCATTGTTGCCGACCGTAAAATCGAACATGTTAAGCGTTCGTTCTTCTTTCGGTTTTCCGAAGGGGACTTTGCCCGTAATGCCGTCCATCTGCCAAATGTTCCAGGCGATGATGTTCGCCACTTTTTGGAGTTCACTTTCTGTCGGGACTCGTTTCCAACTGTCCTGCATATAATCCACGAACGTAATGAGCAAGTTGATGCGGGCGATGAGCAGATTGTCACCCTGGAATTCGTAGCCATACACGCTCTGGAACGCGCGATATGTCCACTTGAGCCAATCGCTTTCGTTGTCAGTGTTCTCGTTTACCACACGCAGTTTGCGGTCAAGTATGCCGATGCGCCTTTTTATCGGGATAATTTCTGCTGTGGTGGTGTCGTATCGCGAAACGATGTATGGGGCCTCGCCGCAGGTGATTTCGAGACGCTTTGAATCAACATATTTTTGCCAGTCATTTTCGCCTTCGAACTTGATAGGCCTTGTTGTCGGTTTCCACGATTGACCGTCTTCGGTGTTGAACACGTTTTCGCGGCCGAACCATTCTGCATCGCAGTGGTTGTTCATCTTGTTGCAAATCCACGATGGCGTGAAAACTTCCGCTTTTTCGCGGGTGCGTTCCGCCTGTTTTTCAAGCGACTTTGCAACTCTCGGTTGAATTAGGTCAGTGCCGATGGACTGGAGCAATTCTTCTGTAATCTGCTTTGTTTTGCCGAAAACGCGACCCCGCCTTGTGCGCGCCGTTGTCGCCAGAATAATGTTCTGGCCCGTTGTCTTGTCCTTGACAAGGGTCTTGAGAACTACGGAAACCGGGTAGTTGTTGATGTCTATCAGCGTCTTCATTTAACTCCGTCGCAAACCCGCATACGGAGCAAATGAAAGTCAAGAGTTTCAGCCGAGCATACAAAAAAGGCGTGGAGCCGCTGAAGCGCTTACTGTACTTCGAGGCTCGGCAAAGCCATGTATACCAATAAACGCAAACGACCCACGCCCCAATCGGGACGTGAGCAGTTTACCCTATTCTCGTATACGTGAAATTTTGCCGATTTCGAAGTAGAGACTAGAGCAAATACTCAATAAAACGGGCGCCCAAGGTCTTAGCCGAGGGCTATGTGCATCTTAAAATAGCATTAAAATGCGACAAATAAACTCGCAATCGAAAATTTTTGAGAAATTTCGCTTTTTTCTCTTGACATCACCTCAAAATTGGTGTATATTTGTGCAGTAATATTGAACGTTTTCCCGAAAAATTTTGTTTCCAGTTGAATTCCGATGAAGTTGAATCCGTGAAGTCGCAAATTGCGACTTCACGAGGAGCAGGGTTCTTTGCAGGGCAAAACGGGGGGCGTCGCAAGAATCCCTACGCATTCACGGAACAAGGTGTCGCTATGCTTTCTGGAATTCTGCATAGCAAAATAGCGATTTCTGTCAGTATTGCCATTATGGAAGCTTTTGTGGCGATGCGGCATTTTCTAATGAATAACGGCGGCATGGTCCAGCGCCTTGCCAATGTGGAAAGCAAGGTAATCGATCAGGACGCGCGACTGCTCAATCACGAGCATAAGTTAGATTCCCTTTTCGAGGCGATGGATCGCGGAGAGCTTAAGACCAAGGGCATTTTTTATGAGAGTCAGGAGTTCGATGCCTACGCATTTGCGTGTAGCCTTATCCGTCAGGCACAAAAGCGCATTGTCCTTGTCGACAACTATGTGGATGAGACAACCCTTTTGATGATGCTGAAAAGGAACAAGGGCGTTTCGGTGACGATTTATACCTACGATAAGAGCAAGATTTTTGAATTGGATTTGCAGAAATACAACGCACAGTATGCTGACTGCCCCATAGAGATTCTCCCGAATACGAACACTCACGACCGCTTTTTGTTTATAGACGAAACATCATATCACTTTGGAGCATCGCTGAAAGACTTGGGCAAAAAAACATTCTTTTGCAGCAAGGAGGATTTCACCTTGGAAGAGGTGCTGAAAGAAACGCAAAACGGGCGCCCATTCAGCATCTAAACGGTAATCTTTAAATCAACTACTTCACTTTCTTCAAACTGTTTCCCTGCCGTACGATGTAGGCGCCGGGGGTCCTGAATTTGGTGCGGAGCACTTCGGCAATGGAGCCGAATCTAAGCTGTTCGGACTGTATGGTTCCCAAGTAGCGCCCCTGCATGTCGAACACGAGCGCGGCGCCACGAGCATTGTGCAATGCGGGCAAATGGCCGTTGCGGGGCGTGGCGATGAATGCGTCGGTCCCAGAAGAAGAACCCATGGCAGAACTAGATGAGGTTGCGGAACTGCTTGATGAAAGCTGCGCCGAGTTGCTCGAAAGTCCGTATTCGAATGCGCCTAGATCAGGAGCTTCGCCCACAAACGGGAAACCTAAATCTTCGCCCTTGTCGATGGCGCGGCTTCCTTTCTTAAGTTTCAAGAAGCCCACATCGGGCAAGCTGCCGTCGGCATTGCGCGGTCCTAATATTCCCGGAATCGTCGAGAGGTCCTTGCCTGTCACGGTCATGCTCGGGTCATCGAGACTCTCAAAATCGTCGACCGTCAGGTCAAGATTCAGGTTCCAGGTGTTGTTCTCACCGGCGGGGCATTCCACATAACGGTCGATGTTCTGGCTCGATATATACTCCCAGCATTCCCCGACTTGCGAATTCCTGTTCGGGAAGGCGATGTTGTTCTTGAGCACGTGCGCGTTGTCGCCGGTGAGGGGCGCCACCTCGGCAATGCGGTTCCCTTCGGAATCGAAGAGCGTCGATGCCATGGCAAATTCGCGGTCCTTGTTCATGTACGACGTATTGTTGAGCCACTTGCTGCCCACGCCGGTGTAGTTCGCGTAAAAGCCCGTCGCTTTGTTTTTCCAGACGGCGCAGAACTTGATGGTATGCCGCCCGCCGCCGAGGGTGCTTTCACCCATCTTGATGCCGTGCCCGTTGCCGTTCTTCGGGCTTCCAAGTCCGTAATCGCTGTAGCCGTTCCCCATCGCGTAGCAGTTCTCCAACACCACGGGGAATTCCTGGTTGATGAAGTCGAAACCGTCGTCGCTGTTCCACCAGGCGCGGCACCCGATGAACTTGGTGGTATCGCCTTCGCCGGGTCTCTGGTAATGCGCGCCGAAGCCGTCGGCATTTTCGCCGTCGCCTTGCCAGCCCAATGGGTCGTAGTTGTCGTGGGCGTCGCAGTTCAAGAAGATGTGTCCGCCGCCATCCGGCACGCCGTCGTTCGCGAAGAATCCGGGGCCAGCGTTATGGTGGCTGTCAATCTGCTCCAAGAAAATGTGCTTGCTCGCATACAGGAAAATTCCGGAATTGGAATTGTGTATCATGGGCGTATTGCGGACCTCGAAACCCTTCAGGTGAAGGTACTTTGCCGCAATCACGATAGGCGAGGTGTACATCGCCCCTTCGGGGGTACCGTCGCTATGCTCTCCGCCTGCGGCCACGGGGAGGTTTGCCGCGTCAAAAATCGGACGTTCGCCAGGATAGGCCAGGTAGTGGATGCGGTTGTCATCGCTTTCTCCGCTCGCGGTCAATAGGATGCCCGCCGTCATCTTGTATCGCGAATAAAAGACCGTATCGTGCAGGTCGTAAATACCGCCGCGAATCCACACGGTATCGCCCGCGTGTACCACCTTGTTCGCCTTGTTGAGCGTCGCGAAGGGTTTGTCTTTAGAACCCGCGTTGCTATCGCTGCCGTCGGTCGCCACGTAGTAAACGGCACCGAACGCCTGCACCGCCGCTAGGGCGAACCCCAATGTCAATAAGAACCTTGCTCCCATAAAACCTCGCTGTCAGGTTGTTTCCGGATTTTCGTTGGTCCGGCAGCCTTGTTCTAATATACTTAATTCCGAGCCGGCGTCGCTCAAATTTTGTACCTTTTACGCAGAGATTGAAATATGTCAGAACAAATTTTAACTCGTGAATCCTTAATTGAATTTTTCGGTGAACAGGAATATGAAAAAATTTGCCACCACGAGGCTGGCCACGCGCTGATTGCGATCCTGTTCAAACGCCCCGTCGATTACGTCAAAATCAACAACTCCAAGGAAAAGCCGAGTGTCACTCGTATGCCGGGGAACTCGCTCGATGGTTCAGCCCATATCGCGATTGCGGGGCACATTTCAGAGTTCTTGATACGCAAGAATTTCGCCTGCGACCTGGACACTGTCATGAAGGAACTCCCGATGGAACTTTACCGGAGCGATCCGGACTACCAGAGTTTCCAGGCATCCTGCTACTACTACCAGCTTTCTGAAGCGAATGTCGTCGAGCAGGTGTACAACCTGATGATGGCCTGCAAAAAGCAACTTGCCGCGATTGCGACCGCCTTGAATGAAAAGACGAACTTGAGCAATGCGGACCTCGTTGCGATTGTGAGTGCGAAGTAGCGACCATTCGGTATGCCAAGGTCGGTAAACTTGGCACAACGTTATGGGCTTGACAAATCGTCCACGCTATTTTCGACGCGGATTTTATTTTTCCTGCGACAGGATGTATATTTAGTGTGGGTTGTTTAAATAAGGGTTGTTTATGCTTAAAAGCATTTTACGGACTGCGGCAGTGGCCGCTTCCTTCTCCATGGTTTCGTTATCGGCGGGAGTTTCGCCGGTGCTGGCCGAAACGCTTCCGACTGCAAATATTGGGATAACGGCTGGCTCGAAGGCAAGCTGAACGATACCGACAAGGATATCGTCAATATCCGCCAGAAGGATTTCTGGACGCAGATTGCAAGCCGCTTCAAGAACTACAACGAAAACTTGCTTTTCGCAAGTGCGAACGAGCCTGCGACTACCGACGATAATTACAAGCATGAAACCGAAATCCTGATGACGTACCACCAGACCTTCGTGGATGCGGTGCGTGCGACGGGTGGCAACAACGGAAGCCGTACGCTCATTATTCAGGGGCCTTCCACGAGCATTGACCGTACTTCCGAAGTGATGACGGTTGACAAGCTCCCTAAAGACGTGATTGAAAATCGCCTGATGGTCGAGGTACATTTCTACGATCCTTATACCTATACGCTCCTGAATGACGTGGTGAACTGGGGAGCCGAAGTTTATCCGCAGTACTACTGGGGCGATGACCTTGCGACAGGGAATGACGTCGTGCACGACTGCGGTTACAATGCCTGGGCGGGCGCAATGGGCGACAAGTGCACCAGCGCTCAGATTCAGGACCAGTTCGGTAAGATGAAGGCTAACTTTGTGGACAAGGGCGTGCCCGTGATTATCGGTGAGTTCGGCGCCAATGACCGTGTGGGCGTGCTGACTGGCGACAACTATGCCAAGCACCGCAAGGGCCGCCTAGCCTATTACGATGCCGTGATGACACTCGCAAAACAGAATAAGGTGGTGCCTATCGCTTGGGATACCGGCCACGAGGGCGAAAACAACATGACGATTATCCGCCGCCAGACAGAACCGGATGGTTCCGTGTTCGATATGGACATTCTGAATATTATGCGTCACGCTTATGGCCTTGACGATTACATGAACAATGGAATTACGCATATCGATGCTTTGGAGGTCCGACCGGAATCGAGCCGCGTTCGGTGTCTGCCAGGGTGAATCTCGGACGCATTGTCCGCGTGGGTAACCGCCTGGAATCTGGTGGCGACATCGCCTTGCTCGATATGAACGGTGCGCTGGTGCATCGAGGAACGCGGAGTCTTTCGCTGGAAAATCTTCCGCTGGGTGTCTATTTCGCCAAGGGGCAGGGTTCTTGGGTGAAGGTGAATATACGGTAGGCTGCAACGCAAGGGTCTTGTTTTTGTTATCTTTCGCCCCATGATGAATTTCAAGAAAATGGAAGACGGCTTCCGGATGATTCTGGAAGGCATGGGCGAGGACCCGAACCGCGAAGGCCTTGTCGATACGCCCAAGCGTGTCGCGAAGATGTACGCCGAACTGATGACGGGCCTTTCGGGCGAAACCCGTGCCGAAGACATTCTTAAGACTCGCTTCCATGAAAAGTACGACGAAATGATCATCGTGCCGGATATCCAGTTTGCAAGCATGTGCGAACACCATTTTCTGCCGTTCACGGGCAAGGCTCACGTGGCCTACATTCCGGGCGACTGCGTGGTGGGTCTTTCCAAGATTCCGCGCGTGGTGGAATTCTACGCACGTTTCCCGCAGATCCAGGAACGCATGACGCGCCAGATTGCAGAACTTATCCAGAAGGAACTGAATCCGAAGGGTGTCGCGGTTGTTTTGGAAGCGTCGCATATGTGCATGACGATGCGCGGTGTGAAAAAGCCCGGTGCAACGATGGTGACCACCCAGCTTTTGGGCCGATTCAAGACCGACGAAAAGACCCGCGCCGAATTCATGTCGCGCATTTACGCGCCGCGGTAAAGCTCGCCGGGCGGCAAGTCGCGACTCGTCAGGAATTGGCTTAAACAAGAAACCTTCCCGTTTTGCGGGAAGGCTTTTCTTTTCTCTTGTCCGTCGAATTCAGAAGGTGAATTCAGGCAATGTGCGTGTAACGCCTTAGGCGTTCTTGACGCAACGGACCGAAATGGCATCGGATCTGTAGACGCCTTCGATATCCATGGAGTTTTCGGTAAGGCTCAGGCGGTACGCATTCGACTTGCCGTATTCGTCCTTGCTCCAGAAACGGGCACGCTTGCCGAATTGGCAGTAGGTGCCGTTGTCGAAACGGTAGCCGGCCGGAAGAGCGAAGAAACCGACGCTGTCTTCGCCCGGACGTTGCCAGCAGCATTCGGCGCGAAGCTCGATGCCGTTCGATTCTTCGGGGAAGTTGCTCATCAGGGTTTCCCATTCCTTGAGGCTCGGGATGTGCCAGCCTTCCGGAGCAATGCCCTGGTAGTTGTCTTCCTTGATCTTGTGGTACATGTCGAAATCTTTTGCCGGGGACTGTTCCGAGAATTCAGGCGGAATGTTCAGGGCTGAGGTCCAGGTGTAGAGTCTTCCGAATTTGGCGACATTCTGTTCTTCGTTCCCCGGGGCGAAACTGTTTTCCGCCTTGAAACGCAGGTTCTCGGCCATCCATACCTGTTGACCGATTTTGACTGTACGGTAAGTTTCCCCGTCGCGAGCGTCAGTGAAGGTCCCGTACTTGAATGTTTCGGTGTTCTTGGCGAGGCAATCTTCGTAAGAGGTGTTGTTCTGCGCTTCGGGGGCTTCGCGCTTTGCAGCCTTGCTGACCTTGACGCCAATGCGGAATGCCGCGGTGACGACGATGGCGAGGGCGATTAAATTGAAAATGATGAAGGAAGTGTGCATATTTTGTCCTTTCTTAAGGTTGTACTAAATGTAATAACTTTTTTTTGCTGTTTGCAAAAATGGTTTTCCCTATAACGGGTAAACGATCGATACGATAAAGATGTTCGCGGCCAAGATGATGAAGTTCATCGGAAGCCCGATCTTGAATGAATGTATCGGGAGTGGCGATTATCGGAATGATTCCGACGGCGAGGCGGAAAAGTCCGCAAGTCGTGGTCGCGAAAATGTTCAGCTGTGTCCCCGAGGAAAACGACATCGTTTGTATTCTCAAATTTACAACTTTTGGGGAGGTTTGCAACCGAGACCTTTATTGACAAATCGTCAACGGCGCTTGGATTTTTTGTCCATGGGAAAAAAATTCGGGGTGTTTTTTCAGCTTTTTTTCAAGGTATCTTTATATCGGTGTTGGAAAAAGGAGTCACAATGAAAACGATGTTCTTTAAGAATTTGGCAAGGGGCTTTGTGATAGTGGGTGCTGTCATGGCCTTAGTGAGCTGCGACAGTTCTACTGCTGCGAACGACAATCAGAATACTGCAAATCCGACAGCGGCTTCCCCCGCGACGGATAATCCTGCCAATCCCGGCGATCCTACGAATCCGACCGATCCTGCAACGGATTCGGCCCAGGGTGGTGCTGGCGATCCGGCTTTGAATCCGGCCGATTCCGCTCAGCAGGGAACGGATTCTCTCGTTAATCCGGATGACCCTTGGGCGGACCCTTGTGTGGCCTCTAGCTTGCCGAACGCTTGTGGCGACGAACCCGTTCATGGTATGGTAGACACGATTTTGATATCAGTATCCAGCAGCTCCGAAGGCATCACTTATCCAGTTCCGCTTTCCAGTTCCAGCGTTAGCGAAATTCCGGCAAGTTCGGCGGCCGAAGTTATGTCTTCTAGCGAAGAAGCGAAGCCCGCCGTGCCTAAAATTTTCCTCGCGAACGACAAGGAAGAAGAAAAGAATTACATGGAAGTAGAGTACAAGACGAATACCGGCTGGGATGGGGAAGGTATCCTCGCGTACCCCAAGCGCTTGACCGACAATCCGGACCAAAAGCATGCCGTTGTGGTATGGGGCCCTGGTGGAGGTACTCAGCCGAGTGCATACGAGGGCATGATTCGCCGTCTTGCATCTCACGGTTTTGTGGTGGTTGCCCTCAAGGAATCTCCGGGCAACGCGACCCAGGCTATCAAGGCTCTCGACTGGCTGGATGGGCTGAACAAGGATTCGAATAGTCCGTTGTTTGGCAAACTCGACATGAATACGGTCGGTTGCTCGGGCCATTCTATGGGTGGTCTTGAATCCGAACAGGCCCTCATCAAGGACAGGCGCGTGCTTACCGCATTCCTCAACAACAGCGGTGACTGGAACGGTGTCGGAGCCATGAAGGTGGCGGCCGACCGGACTATAGCTATCCTCTACGGTGAAGGCGGCATGGAACGCGGCAACGCCGAGAACGATTACAACAACGCAAATGTCAAGGCACCTGCATGCCTTATCCAGATGACGGGTGGCAAGGGTACCGAATGCTACGAAGTCGCTCCTGGTCGCAGGGAATGCGGTTACGGTCACGGTTCCGGTTCCTGGGACGGCATGGCCGCTACGGTTGCCTGGATGCGCTGGCACCTCGGTGGCGAGGAATGGCGCAAGGCGGACTTTGTCGGCACCAGCGGCAAGTACATCAACGGAAACATCGCCGGCCACGATGGCAAGTGGAAAGGCCAGTGCAAGAACTTCTAAGAATTTCCACACTCACTCCTTACACCCCGTCCGAATGGGCGGGGTGTTTTCCTTAAGAATGCCTTGCCATCCTTTTTGCTTTTTTTATAATTATTGATGAAAACAAACCACTCTTTACTCCTAACCGACTACTATTATGAACGCTGCAATTTTGACGAACGAATTCCCGCCTGAAATTTATGGCGGTGCCGGTATCCACGTGAAGTTCCTGACGCAGGAACTTGCAAAGCTTTGCCACATCGAGGCGCGCTGCTTTGGAGTTCAGAACGTGGACGAAAATAACATCCACGCGCTCGGTTTTTCGCGCAAGCTCGGGCTCAACCCCGAAGACGACCGCTTCCAGAAAATTTTCAAGCCGCTCGATATCGACCTCCAGTGGGCGGCCTCGCTCAAGGATATCGACGTGATCCATTGCCATACGTGGTACAGCCACTTTGGCGGCGTGCTCGCTAGCCGTCTTCTGCAGTGCCCGTTGATTCTCACGACGCATTCGCTGGAACCGCACCGTCCGTGGAAGGCGGAGCAGCTGGGTGACGGCGGTTACGCCATGAGTTGCTGGATCGAACGCACCGCTTACGAAACTGCCGACGGCGTGATTGCCGTGAGTGAAGGCATGAAACGCGACGTGATGAAGCTTTACGGAGTCCCCGAAGATCGCGTGAAGGTGATTTACAACGGTATCGATCCGGACTTTTATGCTCCGACTTTCGACGAAAAAATCCTCGAAAAGTGGGGAGTCGACCCGAAGCGTCCGTATGTACTGTTCGTGGGCCGCATCACGCGCCAGAAAGGCATCAGCCAACTGATCCAGGCGATTCCGCAGATCGACAAGAGCGCCCAGGTGGTGCTCTGCGCCGGTGCTCCGGATACTATCGAACTTGCCGACGAGTGCAAGGCCCTGATTGAAGATGTGCAGAAGACCCGTGACGGCGTCGTCTGGATTCAGGAAGCCATACCGCATGAAGAACTCCGCGTGCTTTACAGCCATGCGACCGTGTTCGCGACACCTTCGCTCTACGAACCGTTCGGCATCATCAACCTCGAAGCCATGAGCTGCGGTACTCCGGTGGTGGGCTCTGCGGTGGGCGGCATTCCCGAAATCATCGTGGACGGCGAAACCGGATTCCTGGTTCCGCTCAAGGCGAAATCCGAAACGGATTTTGAACCGGCCGACCCGAAGGCTTTCCAGGCCGACTTTGCGAATAAGCTCAACAAGATCCTCGGAAATCCGGAACTGGCGAAGAAAATGGGCGAAGTCAGCCGCAAGCGCGCCATCGACGTGTTCAGCTGGAAGTCGATCGCCCAGCAGACCTTCGACTTCTACCAGGAATGCATCGACCGTTATAAGCGCGAAGGCAAGCGATAATTATCCGATACGTCATTTTGGAACAGCCCTCCTCGACCGAGTGTAACAAGGGCGGGGATCCAGAGACGAAACTCAGATGACTGTCATCCTCGAAGCGAAGCGTAGGGGATCCAGGAATGCATCAACCGCTACAAACGCGAAGGCAAGCGATAATTATCCGATACTTCATCCTGGAACAGTCCTCCTCGACCGAGTGTAACAAGGGAGGTAATCCAGAGACGAAACTCAGATGGCTGTCATCCTCGAAGCGAAGCGTAGGGGATCCAAGAATGCATCGACCGTTACAAACGCGAAGGCAAGCGGTAGTTACTTTCCTACAATTTTCTCCACAATCGCTGCTGTCGTGAGCAATTCCGGCAGCACGATTTTTTTATTGGCGTCGCCTGCGGGGAAAATAGCATAAGCGGGCACGCCCGATTTTCCCATGCTGTGCAACAGGGCGTTCACCTCGGGGGTTTCGCGGGTCCAGTCGGCTTTTACGAGGGCTACATTCAAGCTGTCCATGGTGCGGCGGAATTCGTCACGGTTGAGGACTGCGGCTTCGTTCGTCTTGCAGGTGAGGCACCAGTCGGCGGTCGCATCGATGAACACGGTGCGTTTCGCCTTCGCAAATTCTTCGATGAGCGCGGGGCTGTAACGGTACCAACCGTCGGCTGTCATCTGTTCCTGCATACGGGCGTTAAAGTGTTCCGTAGTGGCTGCATCGTATTGCGGGGCGATGACTGCAAACCAGACGGCCGCAATAACAACGATGCTTCCTCCGAGGGTTATGAGTTCGCGTTTAAAGGCGGCTCCCGGCGGCGCGAATTTCCCGACAATAAAGCTTCCTCCGATGCTTGCCGCCACGACAACGGCGAACATCCCGACGCCTGCCATTCCCGCCTGCTCGTTCACAAGCCAAAGGAGCCATGCGACGGTCGCGAGGAGCAATACGCCCATCACCTTTTGCAGGCGAACCATCCACGCTCCCGGTTTCGGGAATACCTTGAGGATTTTCGGGAAGGCGCTCACGAGTATGTAGGGGAGGGCAAGCCCGAGACCCGCCGCCGTAAAGAAAAGGAACAGCACCGGGGTGCTGGCGGTGAAGGCGAATCCCATGGCGGTGCCGAGGAAGGGCGCCGAACAGGGTGTACTTAAAAGAACGAGCAGTGCGCCGGTAAAGAAGGCTCCGGCGAGTCCTGCCTTGTGTCCCGCGGCATCCATCCTGGTGGTGGCGTTCCACGGAAGCCAGATTTCAAAGATGCCGAAGAAACTCATGGCGAATGCGGTCAAAATCACCACCATGAAGGCGATGAAACCTGCGCTCTGGAATTGCATGCCCC
>SAMEA3663015__coassemble_344_pt1 | contig 19706 bp, 11 predicted proteins | sample SAMEA3663015__metabat2_low_PE_034 | metagenome-assembled genome bin SAMEA3663015 (sample SAMEA3663015) | pig gut metagenome | biome: pig gut; feature: pig-associated habitat; material: faeces | place: France | collected 2012 | reverse complement strand
AATCGCCTCAATGTCGAGGTTGTTGGTCGGCTCGTCGAGCATGATAATGTCGGGCTTTCCGAACAGCGCCTGGGCAAGCAGCACCTTGACCTTGTATCTGGAATGGTGCGCACCGGAAGACTACCCGGCCAGCGCCGATGGCAAGAAGATCGGAACCGGTCCTTACATCGCGAAGTTCAATACCGAAGCGAAGAGCCCCTACCTGGCTTCGACCGAAGAAAGTGCCGACGGCGCGACCAAGTACAGGACCGAGACGCTCAAGGATACCGATACGTTTACCAAGACGTTCGGTTTCAGAAGAGCGAAGAAGTAAGATTCCGAAAGTCGCGACGATATAAAGTTGAGTGGTATGATGAAGTTCTTGAAGTTTGTTCTGTTCCTCGCCTTGTTCGCCGCGGACTTTGCCCTGGCGGACGGGCTCCCTAATTTGGACCGCACCGACAAGGTGCATAGCCGTCGTTATCTGGACTCGCTGAACGCCTTCGCGAGGCGTCCTATTCGCCTGAACCAGAGCGGCTATAGACCTCAGGACTACAAGTACGCCTATGTGGCGGACCCTGCGGATACCAAGTTCCGTGTCATTGACGCGAATAGCGGCGCCGAGGCATGGAGCGGCTCCTTGAGCCTTATCAGCAATAGTGTCATTAAACCGAATATCTGGATTAATGGTGCTTTCAACTCCCTGGAAAGCGTCTACGAGTTTGGACAGCAGGATTCCATCAGCACCGAGAGGGAAGCGCTTTACCGTGCCGACTTTACGGGACTCTCGCCGGCGATTCCGGGTGAATATTTTGTCGTGGTCGGAAACGACACCTCGGCCACATTCCATATCCATCCTTCCGTCTTTAATGCGATTCTCGAAAAGTCGCTGATGTTCTTTGGCATCCAGCGTTGCGGTGACACGCATTCTCATTTCCACGGGGCCTGTCATTTGAAGGACGGTTCTGCAGAGGGCTTTGACCTTACGGGTGGTTGGCATGACTGCGGTGACCATTTCAAGGTCTCCGAAACTTTGGGCTATGCGGCGTTCGTTTTGTCGATGGTTTACCTGACGTACCAGGACAAGGCCGAAGACCGTTACGGCAATTCGTATGCCGATACGGTGTTCACCGATGGTATTCCGGACGTGCTTTACGAGGCGAAGATCGGAACGGACTATTTGCTCAAGCTTTACAGGGCTTCCAAGGCGAAAGGCCTGATCGAAAAGGGCGATATGTTCCATTCGGTGGGCGTGGGCGACGGTGACCACCGATACTGGGATTTGCCGGAACGCCAGGATGCGCAGTCTTCGGAGCAGGGGGGGGCCGACCGTCCTGTAGATACATCGATTGGAGCCAATACGGCGGGTATCTTTGTGGCGGCCATGGCGAATGTGGCCGTGGGTTACAAGGTGTATGACCCGGCCTATTCCGATTCCTTGATTGAGGCCGCCAAGGATATTTACAAGAATGTAATGATGCCTGCCTTTTACGAGCAGCGCAATACGGGTGGTGGCGCCTATAATCAGTTCTATACGGGTGGTGGCCCGCTGTACGACGACGGTGCCGCCGCTGCTCTTGCCCTGTGGTATGCGACCAAGGATACGACATATCAATACGACCTGTACAAGAACGATCAGATTTTTAATAACGCCTCGAATTACCATTATAACATGGACTATTTTAGGGCTGGTTTCCTTGGCAATCCGAGTGGCTTTACTCCGGGTGGCTGGGCGGCCGACTACCAGAATATCCATTCGTTCGTCCTGTTTGCTCTGCAGAAAATGATTCTGAATGACGAGACGGTGGCTGCTTCTTATGGGCTTTCTGCGGCGGAACGCGATACCCTTTCGAAGCGTACGATGGCGACCTTCAGGAAGGTCATCGACAACAGCACGAACGACGGCGATTCCCTGGTGCTTGAAAATCCGGCGACGCAGGGCGAGCCGCACGAGGGCTCCACCAAGTTGCATGTGATTCGCCCGTATAACCTGGTGTGGACGAGTTTTGACTGGGGCGTGATGCGCTACAACCTGGGAACGGCAGTCTCGATTTTCTTGATGTATGAACTGACGGGCGACGAACGCTATTTGCGTGTTGCACTCGACAATATGTACTTTATCTTGGGGGCGAATCCCTGGGATATTTCCTTCTTGATGGGGACGGGCGACAAGAACCCGCAGCATCCGCACAACCGTGCGTCTAACCCCGATGGCTATAATGCTGGCGGTATGCCTTACAAGTATAAGTGCCCGGTGGGCGCCTTGATGGGTGCCCGCGAACCGACCAAGACTTTGATTGAAGATTGGAGTAAGTACACCTCGACGGAAACCTGTATCGACTTTACGGCACAGTTCCTTTTCCCGGCGCAGAGCCTTGCCCAGACACTTCCGATCGATGCCGAAGGCCCCCTGTTCAGCAACATTATGGGTACGCCCATTACCGATACGTCGGCTATCGTGAGCTGGGATGCAAACGAAGTGGCGTTGGTGACGGTGTTCTACAATACGACGCCCGATGTGGTGGGGGCAAAGTCGGTGCAGCAGGAAAAAGCTTCCAAGGGGGGCTCTGTTGTTCTGCCTGGACTTGAAATGGGTCAGACCTACTATTTCTTTCTGGAAGGCATGGACACCAAGCGCAATATGACGACCGACGACAATCACGGACAGTGGTATCAGTTTACCATGGTGCCCGCCACGACAAATATCAGCGGCGTGACGATTTGCCAGGTAGACAACCGTAGCGCCAAGATTTATTGGTGGTCGAGTGACCGTATGAACGGTGTCGTCAATTACGGAACTTCGATGAGCGCATTGACGTCGTCCAAGGCGGCCGATGGCGGTGCCGTACTCTTCCACGAGGCGAAACTTACCAACCTTGCTCCGGGAACGACTTATTACTTTAACGTGTCCTCGGGCATGACAACGGACGATAACGGCGGTGCGGGTTACAGCTTTACGACCGAAAGCGAGGCATCTTATGCTGACCTGAATATCAGCCTCAAGCCGAGTTCCTACCAGAATGCTTGTTCCGACTGGGAGAGTTGCCACCAGTTCATCGTGTCGATTAGCAATAACGATACGATCCCGTTCGAAGATTTCGAAATGCGCCTCTACCTGAATAACCCGAACCTTCAGGCGTCAAGCAACATTACGCAGAAATTTGGTGGTGGCGGTGTCGTGAACGGCTCCTGTACGGTTTCGTTTGGTACGGCGCAATCCGATGGTTTCGGCGGCTATTACCTGCCCATCAAGGTGAACGGCCAACTCGAAGTTTCGGGTCAGTTGATTTTCCAGCTGATATTCAACAATACCGATTTCAAGGCTCTTGAAGGTTCCTGGTCGCTCAGAGCGCACACCGATGAGAACGATCCCGTGTACTTCGAGGGCGTCGACTTGACGCGTGGCCCGGCCTACAGCGGCTCCGAGACATCGTTCCTGGAAACCTATAACGGAGAAAAGGTGATTGCGATGGTGGAAGATCCCTATATCGCAGTCTATTACCATGGAAAACATATTTTCGGTTACGGTCCTGACTATACGCCCGAAAATGGTCCCCAGGTGCATCGTACCGTGACCCTTGACTTCACGAAACCGTTTGTGTCCCCGCTCTACTCTGTCGAAAAGGAAGACTACGCGACAAGTTTCGAGGGCAAGAGCAAGGTGTCTCCCACGGGATTCCTGGATGACCTTGAAATGAACGGCCGCCCGCAGAACTTCTTCTACGACAATGGAAACCGTACCGATTCCTACGTGTTCGGCAAGGATACGGTACTTTCCTACGGCAACAACTACATGGAATGGGTGAGCTGGCATAACCATGGTGCGAACCTGAAGACCGAGAATAAGTACGATTGCGCTTGCGCCGTGGTGCGTAGCAATGTGGAAATCGATACGATTACAACTCCGCTAGAAAAACGCTACCTTGTATTCGACAAGGATTCCTATAAGACTTATCAGACTGTACCGGGTGGGACTCCCAAGATGGTGGAGGTCCATGTGCGTCTGCTCGATAGCCTTGCTAATCCGCTCGATACGGTGGACTTGACGCTCACCTTGGGGACGACTTCGGGAAATCCGCTTTTCTGGAGCTCTGCCACGGCGACGATTCCTATTACGAGTGTCCAGCTGGTGAACGGCGAAGCGACCTTCTATGTGAGTTCCGAAGATGTCATGATGACGACGCTCTTTGCCCGTGCGGGAACTTCTACGCAGTTTGACTATGTGTCTGCAGGTGCCGAGCTGATTGTCGAGGAACTTCCGCCATGGCCGATTATTGACATTGCCAAGATGGTTGACACGGATTGCGACAATGTTCCCGATGCAATCCAGATTCGGATTTCGAACGAATTCCAGGAAAATCAGTCGTTCAACTCGGTGCAGTTTGTATACAAGAACGATACTGTTACGACAACTGATGCTTCTGTAAACGGCAAGGAAATTCTGGTCTGCACCGGCGAAAACTATGCCGACGCACTGTCTTCCGATACGTCCGTCAATACGGCTCCGAGCGGCTCGATTACGCTGTTCTCCAATGTGGCGGGCAAAGTGGAATCGCATACGGATTTCTATCTGGATGGCATTGCGCCTACTCTGCTGGCGGTCGCGGTACTCGAACGCCTCGATACCGCTAGGAGTGACCGTGTGTACATGCAGTTCAGCGAACCGATTTCTTCTCCGGGTACCGAATGGCCGGTACAGCTGTTCGCCACGGATGGAAATTCGATGGTCGATGCTCCTGCAGTCAAGTTCACGCAGCTCTATAACGAGCCTATGAACGTGTGGGAATTTGAAGTCGCGTATGCTGCCGACGGATCGTCGATTGTCACGGAAGGGATGTTTGCCCAGCTGCTTGCAACGAGCGGAATCCTGGACAAGAACGGAAACGGAGTCTCGACGACCTGCGGACAGCCCAAGCTTCCGATTACCTTGAAACTCTTGCCGGTCCCGATGGTATACGCCTCGATTTCGGATGCCGACGAGAATGGTGTCGCAGAACGCGTCTATGTCGAATTTGAACGTCCTATCGATGCGAAGCATTACCCGGACAGCATTTCTGTCGTCTTTGGCCGTACTGAACCCGAAACACTGTGGGTGTCTGGTAGCCTGCCCAATTACGCTGCCGACGGCATGACGGCGATTCTCGATTTGCCAACGCCCTTCAGCTATGGTGTCACGAGTGGAACCTACGAAGGCGCTTCCAAGGGAATGAATATCTCGGGTGCAGGGTTTGTCACTCAGTACTTGGGTTCTGGCGCCTCCTACGAATCGAATTCAGCCTTGGCCGAAGACAAGGTCGGCCCGGTAATCGTGTCGGCGACTATTGATATGTCCAAGTCGGATCGATTCGATATGCTTAATATGAGTGTCAGTGAACCCTATACGATTGCCGATTCGTCGCTGGTGTACTACCGCGAAAAGCAAGACAAGCGCGATACGGCGGTTTACAAGCATTCTGTGGAGTCCATGACGTTGAACAAGTTGGGTATCACGGCGGTGTATAGCAAGGAGAACGAACTTGCCGTGAGTGATGGTGACTTTGTGCGTCTGCAACCGAAGGATTTCAGTGCCGTTGTCGATGAACGGGGCAACAGGCCTTCGCTGGATAATCCGTGGGTGCCTATCCTCGTTGGAGGCGAACCCAAGATCAAGTTCCGCGTGAAGCTGCAGGAGCAGGTTTCCCGTTCGGGCGGCTTGGTCCGTTCTCAGGTTCCTTCTGCCGACAACATCCGCCTTTACGTCGTGAATCCGTCGACGGGTAAGCTGGACATGATCAGTCACGGCTTGGTGGTGGCGACGGGAATCGACACCTCGGCTATCCAGGGTGCTATCTGGAAAGTGGACATGACGGTACCTCGAGGTTCCTTGAGTGGAGAACCCGCCGCTTGGGATACGCTCAAGATCAAGTATAACTTGCCAATCTATTCGAATTTGGGCAACTACGTGAACCGCCTCGCTGCTTCGTACAACTTGCCGTCGGCAAAGTACTTGTCCAATTCGGGAAAGGTGGTCATGTACATAGAATGGGCGAACTCCGAGGTTGGTCTCCAGTCCGAACAGGGCAGGGCCGTTGCGACGGGTGCCTATATTTACAAGTTCCAGATGGATTGTCGGTTTGTACCTAATAGGAACGCAGATGCCGCTCTTGTGAAGAAGTTCTCGAGCAAGAATTCTTACGACAAGACGGAAACCTTCGGGGTCAAGCGTGTGAGGTAGTATGGCTGAGAGCCTTTATTCCGATTCGCCGTACCTTTTGGTACTTTCGGTGCTGGCATTGTTGCTGTCGTACCCGATGTTGATGAGCAGCAAGATGACGGCAAAGGCTCTTCCGTCTGCGCTTCGGCAAATGATTATAATCAACATCGCCTGGAACTTGGGCGGTGTGATTGGCATTCTGTTCTTTGACGGAACGGTCGAGGTCGGCACGCCGCAATATATTGGGCGAATGATCTTGTTCGGTCTCCAGGCAATTTTCTGGATCAGGCTGACGCTGGTTACCTACAGTATCGGTGAGCTGGTCGTTTTCAACAAAAGCAATTCCTTCGGCTACCTGATGTCGGTGTTGAGCGGCGTAGTTGTTTTGCTGTTGACTCTTTTGCTGATTTTTGCTCCGGAAGCGGTTGCTGGAATCACTGTTCTGGGAATGCATCCCTTTGAGAAGGCTCCCATCTTTTCAAGCTTTGCTGTCGCCTATATTTTATTTGTCGCCCCGTTTGGTTTCCTTACGGTGTACCAGCTGTTGCGCGGAACGCTTCATTCGCTTGATGCAACCATTACGCAGACGGGCGCCTACATGGTGTCCTGTTATGCCGTCCTGATGATTCTTGCGGTCCTGTTCGATTTTGTCATTCCGATTGCGAAACATTTCGAGACGGGGGTAGGAAGTTTTCATTTCATGGTGTGGCATCAGTTCCTTAGCCTTTTCTTGGCGGTGCTTAGCGGACAGTATTACACGTCGGCCCGTTTCCGGGACAAGAGTGCCTACTGGTTCTTGCAGAAACTCATTAGCAAGCTTGAAGATGGCGTGATTTACTTTGACGACCGAGGCAAGATCGAATTCGCTAATTACGGAGCTTCCAAGTTGCTTGGGCAGTCTGCCGCGAGCCTTTGCGGCCGCTCGATCAAGAGCCTGTTTCCTCCGAATCTCGATTTTTTCCGCGAGACGGTCTACAGTGATGTGCGTGTTTCTATCGATGGGGAAACGCATGTGCTCAAGATTCATTTTTTTAAGTATCGCCAAACGCTGATGACGGTTCTGAATGTCGCCTTTTTTACCGACCAGTCCAAGACGCTTTTGCTGCAGCAGAATATCAAAACGCTGAACGAACAGTACGTGGAGTACACGCACGACCTGGTGCGTTACCAGGACCGCCTGAATAAGGAAGCGAGGGTCAAGGCCGAAAAGGAAAACGTGCTGAACACCTTGATCAACGCGCTCCCGTTCAGAGTGTGGTACAAGAGCGAACTGGGTGTCTACCAGACGCAGAACCAGATGGACCTGGACAAGCGCGGATCCCGTGGCGGTGCCCGAGATAATCCCGACGATATTTCGGAGTACGAAACCGATGCCCGCGAGAAGGGCGAGGTCAAGGTCTACACCTCTTTCGAAACTGTTGACGGCAAGGAAATTTCCCAGGACGAGGCGAACAGGCTCGCGAAGAACGGCGAACTGGTTCAGACCTTCGACAACATGTACATTCCCATTATCCAGGGGACGGCTCCTTACAAGACTTTGTGTCTTAAGGTTGACATGACGGAGCAGCGCAGGCTCGAACAGGAACGTAACATGCTCCGCGAACAGAAGTTCATCCATTCGAGACTCGAGGAACTGGGTACGATGTGCGGCGCCTTTGCGCATGACTATAACAATATCCTGGGTTCGCAGATCGGCTTCTGCGAACTGGCTATAGAAATGCTTTCTCCGGACAACGATGCCTATGAATTAGTCTGCGAGGCAAAGAAGGCTGCGGAACGCGGAAAAGTCTCTATCGCGGAATTGCTGAACGTGATTCGTGGCAACGCCAATGCGGCAACGCCTGCAATGGTGTTCTCTCCGTATATGATTATCGAGGACGTTGTCAAGAAGATTTACCTGACTCTTCCGCCCAATATCGTGGTTCACAGCGAAAACCTGGACAAGAAACTGAAAATCAAGGGCATCGTGGCGTCGTTGGACCGCATCATCAGCAATATGGCGAACAACGCAATCTTTGCCATGAAGCAGACGGGGGGCTCGCTTACCTTTGCCCTCTCGCCGGTGACGCTCGAAACCCAGCTGGTGACCCCGTATGCTCCCCCTGTGCCGGCCGGAAATTATGCCAAGTTAGAAATTGCCGATACGGGCTCGGGGATGGATTCGGGGACCCTGGAACGCATTTTTGCACCGTTCTTTACGACCAAGGCGCCCGGAGAGGGGCTCGGGCTTGGACTTTCGTCTGCACTTAGGCTCCTAAAAGAGGGTAATGCCTACTTTACGGTGCAGACAACTTTGGGCGAAGGAACTACATTTTATCTATATTGGCCACTGGAAACTGCAACGAAGGAGGACTAGTGTCTACTATCCTGATTATCGATGACGATGAACAGTTCAACCTCATGATGAAAAAGGCTCTTGAAATCAAGGGCTACAACGTCGAGACTGCCAAGAATGGTCGCGAAGCCAAGGCTTTGTACCAGAACAAGACCTACGACGTGATCATCACCGACATCATTATGCCGGATGTGGACGGTTATGAAGTAATCCTGGACCTGCGTCGCTTGGGAATGAGCGACCGTGCCATTGCCGTCAGCGGCGGTGGCCGTACCTCGGCCGAAGATTACCTGATGACAGCCCAGCATTTCGATGCCGCAGCGACATTCAACAAGCCCGTAGAACTGCAAGCCCTTCGTGCCAAAGTCGAAGAAATTATCAAGAGTCACGCCTCCTAGAGTAAACGATGAATATCCTGATCGCGGATTTGGATCAGAAGTTTATCGAGGGCGTGGAGCGTTCCTGGTCGGTGCCAGGGACCAATTTGTTGGTATGCCGTAACGAAGCCGGGCTCATGCCCCTCGTCAAGAAGGATTCGATAGACCTTGCGTTTATCGAGGTTCCGTTCCTGATGCAGGACAACATGGACATGGTGAGTTTCCTGAAGGAAAAGCACCCCGGAATCGAGATATTTGTGCTTTGCGACGATCGTAACTGGCAGGGGGCCGCCTCGGCGATTACGCGCGGGGCGAACAGTTTCCTGAAAAAGCCAGTCACTCTTTCCCTGCTGGAATCGACCGCCCGCAAAATCCAGTCGCAGTTGCAGAACCGCACGAACAACCAGCTCATGGAATCCCAGGTGCTGGATAGCCTTCTGGGCAATACGCCCGAGATGCGCAAAATTTTGAAGACGGTCTACAAGGTGGCGCCTACCAACAGCACTGTTCTTATTACCGGCGAGTCCGGTTCGGGCAAGGAATTCCTGGCGAATGTCATTCACCGTTACAGCAAGCGTGCGACAGAACCGTTTGTGGCGGTGAACTGCGGCGCCATTCCCGAGAATCTAGTCGAAAGCGAACTTTTCGGTAGCAAGAAGGGGTCTTATACGGGCTCGACGACCGACAAAAAGGGCCTGTTCGAATCCGCGAACGGCGGTACGCTTTTCCTGGACGAAGTGGGCGAACTGTCTGCCGCTACCCAGGTGAAGTTATTGCGCTTCTTGCAAAGCCACGAAATCAGGCGCGTGGGTGAGACCGAACCTCGTTATCTGGATGTCCGCGTGCTTGCGGCAACCAACCGCGACTTGCAGGCATCCATGCAGAAGGGAACCTTCCGCGAAGACCTTTATTACCGCCTGAACACATTCCACTTGATGCTTCCTCCGCTCCGTGAAAGGAAGCCCGCGCTCCCGAACCTGATCAAGTACTTCATCTTGAAGAACAAGGATGCGCAAGGGAAAGAAATTGTCGACCTGGAACCGGCAGCCCTGTATGCGCTCACCAAGTATCCGTATCCGGGCAATATCCGTGAACTGGAAAATATCATCGAACATGCCATCGTGCTTGCCGAAGGTGGCGTAATCCGCTTAGAAGATTTGCCCGAAGATGTGCAGGAATGCGCCCGCGAAAAGACGATGGCGATTCCGCATATCAAGGGGGAATCCCCGGAACCGATCGAGGCTGAAGTTGAAAGACTGCCGGGCATTTCGTTTGAAGGGACGGGTAAGTCGAGTGCCTCGGAACAGAAGTCGGCAGCGGAAGACGATTCCGAAGAAATCCTCTCGCTCGAGGAGATGGAACGCCGTCATATCCTGCATGCGCTGAGTGTGTGCGGCGGAAACAAGACCGAAGTCTGCAAGCGACTTGGAATTAGCCGTGCGACCCTGTGGCGTAAATTGAAAGAACTCAAGATTATGATGGATGGCGACGATGCCTGATTTTGAAAACCAACAGAACAATTTTGAAGGCCGTCAGGTCCCGATGGACCTTGAGGCGGAACGTTGCCTGCTCGGTAGTATTTTGCGCGATCCGGACGTGATGGGGAGTGCCATCATGACCATCAAGGACGAAAGCTTTTTTTATCTGGAAAAGCACCAGCTGATATGGACAGCCCTCTGTACGCTCAACCGTAATGTGACTCCGATTGACTTGGTGACTTTGGCCTCGGAACTCGAGACCATGAACAAGCTTGCACTCGTGGGTGGCCGCGAATACTTGTTTGAACTCATGGAATCGGTTGCGTCTTCGGCGAATACGGAATGGCATATCGAGCTGTTGCGCAAGAAGGCGACTCTCCGCAAGCTGATCAAGTCTTCGTCCTCGATTATCAAGAACGCTATGGATCCCGCTGCGGAGCCGGGCGAGGTGTTGCAGGGCGCCGAACGTGACATTTTCGCTATCGCTGACGATCAGATCAAGGATTCTCTCAAGCCGATCCAGAGTTTCGTAACTCCGCTCTTGGAACGCCTGAATAATCGTAAAGATGGCATTACGGGTATTCGTACGGGAATATCGGAACTCGACGAACTCACGAACGGTCTCCAGAATTCCGACTTGATTATTCTGGCGGCGCGTCCGGGTGTGGGTAAGACTTCTTTTGCCCTGACGATTGCGGCGAATGCGGCCATCAACTACCATCACAATGTGGCGTTTTTCAGTCTCGAAATGGACGGTGTGCAGCTTGCCCAGCGTCTGCTTTGCTCCCAGGCGCAGATCGACCAGAGCAAGCTCCGTAACGGTTACCTGAACAGTGACGAAAAGAAGAAGCTAATAGCAGCCGTGTCGCCTATCCAGCAGGCACCGCTCTATGTCGACGACAACGCGGACCTCGGCATTATGGAACTCATGAGCAAGGCGCGCCAGCTCAAGCGCAAGGGAAAACTTGACCTGCTGATTATCGACTACCTGCAGCTGATGAAAACCGGCAAGGAAGAAAACCGTGCGGTCGCCATCGGTGCGATTTCGCGTGGCTTGAAAATTCTCGCGAAGGAAATGCAGATCCCCGTGATTGCACTTGCCCAGCTTAGCCGTAAGGTCGAAGAAAAGGGACGCGAACGCCCGCAGCTTTCCGACCTTCGTGAATCGGGTTCTATCGAACAGGACGCCGACATGGTGTGGTTCGTGGAACGCAAGTTCGTGCAGACCCACCGCGAAGAAGATAAACATTCTGCAGAACTTATCGTGGCGAAACACCGTAACGGTTCCGTCAAGGACATCCCGATGACGTTCATCCCGGAATACACCACATTCTACGACGCCGCCCCCGAAGGCGAAGAGGGTGGCGAGGCCTATGCCTACGACGACTCCGGCGACATGGGTGCAACCGATTTCGGAAGTTTCTAGGAAATTGCGTATGTCGATTGTTTTGCTCCCTTTTGCCTGGCTTGGAAAGATTATCGTGACCGGTATTGCCAATATCGGTGAAGTGGTGTGCATCCTGTTGAACACGCTGAAACAGTTGCGCTATATCCATAAGAATCCGTCGCTGATTGTAAAGCAGATGATATCGATTGGCGTGTCGTCGCTTCCACTGCTGTTCGTGACTTCAATTTTTACGGGCATGGTTGCGACGGTGCAGGCCGAATTTGAATTCCACAATCTGGTTGCAGACAAGTTTGTGGGAACGGCCGCTTGCAAGATGATCTTGATCGAACTTGGACCACTCCTCACGGCGATTGTGCTTTCGGGCCGCGTGGGCTCTGCCGTGGCGGCAGAACTCGGTTCCATGAAAGAAAAGGAAGAACTGGCCGCTTACACGGTGCTCGGACTTGAACCATACCGTTACTTGGCTCTCCCGCGTTTTGTGGCTTTCTTTACGATGGTGCCCTCCCTTACGGTGATTTCGAATGCGCTAGCCATTATAGGTGGTTGGATTGTGTGCGTACTTGGTCTTGACATTACGACCTATACCTACGTGACCGGGATGCAGTACCTGTTCGACCCGATGGACCTGTGGTCCGGTGTACTCAAGTCGTTTGTCTTTGGAACCTTGGTTTTCTTATTGGGTTACTACCACGGCATCAATGCCAAGGCGGGTGCCCGAGGTGTGGGAATTGCCACGATGAGCGTGGTGGTTTCCAGTTGCCTTATGATTTTGATTGCTGACTTTGTGATGGACGCCATCCTGTTCTTCTAAGGTAAGATTATGCCTAACGTAAAAATCGACCCGAACGATATCGCCATTCGACTCAAGGGGCTCAAGAAATCCTTTGGCCCGCAGGATGTGCTTTGCGACGTGAACCTTGACATTCGCCGTGGCGAGACGATGGTGATTATCGGCAAGTCCGGTGGCGGAAAGTCCGTGATTCTTAAGCACATGATTGGCCTGTTGCAGCCGGACGGCGGCGAGGTGGTGGTGGATGGCGTGACTATCAGTACGCCGAAGTTTTTCGATACGCATACGATCCGTCGCAAGATGGGTATGCTTTTCCAGATGGGCGCGCTCTTTGACTCGATGGATACCGGAGAGAATATCGCGTTCGCATTGCGTGAACATCATCCGGAACTTTCCGAGAAGCAGATTCAGGATGTGGTCACCGAAAAACTCCAGATGATTAACCTGGTGCCCGAATTCCGTACCAAGATGCCGTCTGAACTTTCGGGAGGTATGCGCAAGCGTGTAGCTTTGGCCCGTGCGATTGCGCTGAATCCTGAAATCCTGTTGTACGACGAACCGACGACCGGTTTGGACCCCATTACGAGCGACGTGATTAACGACTTGATTCTCGATATGCAGAGCAAGCTCGGGGTGACGTCTGTGGTGGTGACGCACGACATGGTGAGTGCCTTTAAGGTGGCCGACCGTATTGCGATGCTTTACAACGGCCGCATTATTGAGGTGGGGACGGTTGACGAGATTAAGAATACCAGCAACCCCTACGTGCACCAGTTTATTACCGGACAGCGCAAGATTTCCGTGGAAGAAAACGAACCGTAAGGGGCTTTCCCGGCAGGATCCCGTTCGCCTCTTCGAGGCTCCAGGATGACACTCCTAGAACCGTAACGTAATGATCCCGCATCGTCATTCTCGACGCGCCTGCTTCGGTACGGAACAGCTCTAGCCTCGTCATTCTCGACGGAGCGAAGCGACGGAGGGAATCCATAACTTGAGGTTCTGCTTGATATTTTGTTTAGCAATATTTACATGTCGGTGGCGTGTATGTAAAAAATATGTGTTTTTATGCACGAATTTATCACCAAGTGTAACGCTTTTGATTTGAATAATGTATTTTTCGGACAAAGAGGTTTTATATGAACAAGAAACTTTTGTCAGGACTTGCATTGGTGTCGGTTGCTGCGACCGGTTTTTGGGCTTGCGGCGAAGGTAATATCAATGGCAAGGATTGGAATGACGATATCGCGATGGCTTCCAATGATCAGGACTTGCAGACTTTAAAAGACAACGCCCTTAATGAATGTCGTATTACCCCGGACTGCTATGCGAAGTACCAGGGCTATTTGGAAGGAACTGAAGTTCCGACTTCAGTTGACAATCCGGTTCCTGACGTAAATTCCTCGAACTCTAATGGCGGCGGCAATTCGTATACGATGCCGACTGTGTCTTCTTCCATCAAGATTGCCCGTAGTTCTTCGTCGATCAACATTATTGATGATCCGGTTGAGTCCTCTTCTGGCGCAGCCCCGATTACCGACGATTCGTTCGGTACTTGCGCTCCTGCCAAGAATCCCATTAACAAGGGTACGGCTGTTCAGTGGAAGTTTACTGCTAACTCCAAGTATCCAGACTTTGATGCCTGGAAAATTGCTAAGGCAACCTATGATTGGTCCTTTGCGGCCGACGCCGTGGACGATGGCTCGGGCAAGGGCACGATGAGTGGCAATATTACCTATCCGAATTCCGGTCCGACGACGGCTTCTGTCACGGTGATGTATGACGGCACTCCGATTACCGTGGCCTGCGATCCGCTGCAGGTGAACGGCGCCGAAATTACGGGTTGTACTTGCGAACCCGATGTTGCTATTCCGGATGTTGCAAATGGCCCGGTCACTGTTACATGGTCTGTATCTAAGTGTGCTACTGTTGGCGCCACGATTACTGGTTATGAATGGACAGGTGCTACTGGAACGGGCGAATCTGCTACCGCAGCATTCTCCGAAAAAGACCAAGAGATTACTCCGACAGTGGTTGTTTCCAACGATGACAATACCAAGCAGTCTTTTACTTGCTCGGCAGTGAAGGCTATCGATGCAAGCAAGCCTGACTATGAATTTACGGATCAGGGAAATACAAACGCTATTCCGTTTGTTGGCAATGTGGATGCTACTGTAGTGTTCAATCTTCCGTCGGGTTGGCATGGCGCTGGTGATGCTGGCACATGTACCTTTGCTTGCCAGGTTGATAGAGGTGGAACTGGTGATGGAAAAATTACGGGATCTATTGGTACAGTCGAAATTGATGGTGGTGACTATGTTACTGCAACGATCGATGTTGCCAATACTATCGGTGGTAAGTCCCTGCCGTTTGTCTTGAATGTTGGATCCAATGCCGGCGCGTCCTGCTTCGTTGCTTGGTAATCCACTAAAACTCTAATTTCAGAAAAGCTCCCTCCGGGGAGCTTTTCTTGTATATGTACAATCATTGATTGTCCCGAATATTGTCTATTGAATAATTAGCTATTGAAAGAAATGGCTGTTGAAAAACGCAAAGGCTCCCTGCAGGGAAGCCGTTGTTCTGTTCGCTCGTAGTTCAGTCTGCTCTTTATTCAGTCCATTAGAATTAGACGCACATTCAAAACCATATACAAAAAAAGCAAGTCCTTGGACTTGCTTCTGAAAGTTTTTCAATGAAACTGTAATTTCTACTTCTTGGTAGTCTTTATGGCGTTCCAGACCATGTAGCCGATAAAGAGGGCGCCGAAGGCGAGGAGGGCGATGGCGAGCTCGGAATTGTATTTCTCGATAATGTCCTTCTGGCCGTGGGCGAGGTAGCCGAGTCCCGCAAGGACGCAGTTCCAGATGGTGGCGCCTAGGAAAGTGTACAGGGTGAATGGAATCAGCTTCATGTTCGCGATACCCGCCGGGATAGAAATCAGCTGGCGGATTACGGTGATGAGGCGGCCCACGAACGTAGAAATGGCTCCGTGTTCACGGAAGTAATTTTCTGCCTTTTCGAGCTTCTGCGTGTCCAGCAACAGGAAATGTCCCAGACGGCTGTCGGCGAACTTGTAGATAATTGGTCGACCGAGGAACTTGGCGAGGAAGTAGTTGATGTACGCCCCGACGAGGGCGCCTGCGCTTGCGGCGATGACAATCAGCACGATGCTGAGCCCCGAGCCCGGCTGCAGCGCCTTGTAGGCGGCGGGGGGCACCACGAGCTCCGACGGGAATGGAATGAATGAACTTTCGACGGCCATCAGGAGGGCGATGGACCAGTAATTCAGATGCTCGTTATACCAGTCAATAATCTGGGTGTAGATTCCCGTAGATTTGACCGGGACCGCTTGGGCGACTGTATCGGCTACGGTGGGCTCGGCGAATGCCGCTACTGCGAACAAGCTAATAAGTGCTAAGGCGAAAAATTTTTTATTCATGAGACCAAATATAGAAAGAAAAAGAAACCCCTGACGCGTTGTCAGGGGGGTATCAAAGGTTTGTCGAAAAGTCTTATTTTTTCTTCTTGGACTTTTTGTTCTTTTTCTTGGCGGCATTCTTGTTCGCCTTCTTGGAAGCCTTCTTGTTCTTGGACGGCTTGACTTCTTCCACTTCTTCGTCCTCGGCGACTTCTTCCTGCTGCACGGACTGTTCCGGTTCGCTGTAGGTTTCGCCCGTCTGGTATTCGATGATGGAGTTCTGGCTGTTCGCCTGGTTAAGGGCGGCCTTGGCCTCTTCCACGTACTTGCCGTCCGGGAAACGCTTCAGGTAAATTTCGTAGTCCTTCATGCGGTTGCCAGCCTTCACCAGTTCAAAGATGCCTGCTTCGGCTTCGTCGCGGAAGGCTCCGTTCGGATTGTCGTTCAGGTAGGTAAGGTAAGCCTTGAAGGTGTTCTGTGCCTGGATGGCGCGGAACTTGTCGTATTCGCCGAGAGAACGCAGCTTGGCTTCGACTTCGGGCCTACGCGGGGAGTCGGGGTAGTACTGCAGGAACATCTCGAGCATTTCCGGATCGTTGGAGGCCATGACCTGGTCGAAACGGGAATCTTCCTGGCGAACCTGGTATTCCTTCAACTGGACCTTGCCGCTGTCGAGAGTGGAGTAGAGCTTTTCCTTGGTGGCGAGGTCTGCCGGGTGGCAGAAGGCGAGGAAACTTTCGAGTACGTCCGCAAACTGGGTGCGGGTGTAGGCTTCGCTCATGTCGGGCAGTTCGCCGTTTTCGTCAAGGTAGAAACGGTAGTCGCGCTCGATGGCCATGCAGTCCCAGTCGCTGAGCGTATCCTTGACTTCGCTGTACTTGCGCAGGACGTCGTCGCGGTCGTGCAGGTTGTAGCGCATGCGGCGGTCACGGCGGCTTTCACGGCCGAAATCAAGCGAGAGTTCTAGGCCGACGCGTACGGGCCTCTTGTAGGAAATCTTGTCGAACTTGAGGTCGGAGTACGGGGACGGGCTTGGGCTGTTGTCCTTGTCGCGAGCCTTGATGTCTTCGTAGGGGAGGAATTCCTTGCGGACATTCACGCCAATCTTGAGGTCGACATCCTTGAAAATCTCGGTGATGCGGTATTCGAGCGCGCCGGAAACGAATCCGGTCTGAGCCATTTCGGTATGCTGGTCGGTATGACCGCTGTAGTCGTCGTAGAAAGAGAAGAAGTGGAATCCGAATCCGCCCAAAACGCGCAGGTCGAGGTCCCCGATTAGGTTGAAACTGAAACCGGCGAGCACGGAAGGTGCGTAAGTGAGGAACCAAAGTTCACGGTCGGTCTGTTCGCCCTTTCTGGTCTTTCCGCTCTTGGATTCATCCGGGATGGTGTACTTGGGATTGTCTTCGATGGTGCCGAACTGGAAGGAGTTTACTTCCGCACCCAGCCAGAAGGTAAACGGGATGTCCGCTTTCCACAGGGGCGTAATCAGGGGCGACCACAAAAGACCCAACGAAAGGGGGACGGTAAGAACATCTTTGTCAAGTCCGTCATCGAGGAGAGTCTTGCTCTTGTCGGTCTTGAAATTCAAGAAGGCGGGTTCACCCTGCAGGTACAGCTGGGTACGCCAGTTGGATCGTTCAAAATCGGCCGCATACGAGGCGGCCGCCAGTAAAGACAAAATGGCAAATAGTTTACGCATCATACTAAATTTAAATTTTCTAGGGCGCTTCGGGAGAAAGAAATTAAAAAATAAGGGTTTTTTAGGTGTTTTTGGTCTAATATCAGAAGTTCAGGATGAATCCGACGCCCAGTAGGATTGCTCCGGCTCCAATCAGGGAGCCTCCGATGATCATCTTGCGGTCGCCCTTGTCGACCAGATCCCTGTTTTCTTCGATTTTTTTCTGGTAATTTTTTCCTCCCGAGGCGGGGCGTCCCAGCTCGTTCTTGACGGCATCGGCATCGTCGTAGTCCAAGCTGGCGAGGTATGTAAACAGGGCGCCGAGAAGCAACGGAGCGATAGAGGTGCCCATCAGGGTCTTCCCTAGGCGGTGACGCTTGCGGATGCTTTCCCATTCGTCCTGTACGATTTGCTCCTGGAGGTTCGTGATGGGAGTCAGGGGGATGTCGATGTCCGTGATTTCGGTGGGCGAGGCGAATACGGTCACCAGGGTGTCTCGGTAACCGACCTTGCGAATTTGCACGGTAGAAAGGCCTGGCTCGAAGATGGTGAATTTATTCGGAGAGTATCCGATGGGTTCCGACTTCGGCGTAATCGGCGACGACCCTGCGTATATTTCTGCTCCCGACGGAATGGTCGTGATGCGGAGTTCGGGTTTTGCCTTCTTGAGCTTGAGCGAAAGCTTGGTGGTGTCACCCGGTATCGGCTTAACAGCGGACTTGGTGCTCCATAGCTGGCGGTTCACATTCCAGTAGGCGTACAGGACGATTTTCCCGGTGTCGGCCGTTGCAAATGTACAGGGGCTCTTGCAGATGTCCTCTTTGCCGTGGATGACAATGTTTGCGCCTTCGGGATCCGTTTCGATATGGATATAGCTCTTGCCGCTTACAGTCGGCTTGGAGGAGGAAACCTTTTCGCCTTGGAGCGCCTTGATGAAATCTTGCAGCTTGTTGTTTGCCATGGCATCGCTCAGGGAGCGGATTGCGGATAAATTCATCTGGACCGAGGTTTTTGCGCCCTTGACGGTGGAATCGTCGAAGACGAAGAGCGACGCCTGCACTGCCAGTGAATCCGGCGTGCGTGCGGCGGTGATGCGTCCGGTGTAGGCGGATGCGGCCTTGTGGGCGGAGAGTGAATCGCGGATGCAGGCGATATCGGGGCAGCTCATGAATGCGTCAGGCCTAGCGACCGTGACGGGCGTTCCCGATTCCTTGATAAGCTTGGTCATCAGGTTGTCCAGCTGTTCGGCTAGCGCAGAGTCGGAGCTGCGGCGTTCCAGCGGAATGTAGATATGCTTGCCTTCGACGGAATCAAGGTAGGTGAGGATTGGGGCTGCGTTTGCGTCGGTTGTGTCTTGTAGAGTTGCGTCGCGGGCGATCGTATCGCTGATTGTGGTGTCGGCCGGGATGCTGTCGGTGCGGACAGAGTCTACGTTCTGGTTACTGCTTGCAGCGTGGAGAAGGTCGGCTCCCTGCTCGTCGGTAATGCTCTTGAAACGGTTGGCGGGAATGCGTACAATGGTGAATTGCCCCTTGATGGACCCCCCGAGACTGACCGTGTCGTTCTGAATGCCAAGGAACTGCGCCGTCTGTTTTGCGCCGGTCACCAATTCAACGGTAGCGCGGACGCCCTGGAGTTCGTCTGCGTAGGTCGCGAACGCCCAGAAGAGTACGAAGGAGAGGATAAACTTTTTCATGGCCGACCTAGAATGTTAATATGAATCCGAGGGTGAGGAGCGAGGCGCCGACTGCAAGACCGGTATACATAACGGACCTGGAGGTTCTGGCCTTGTCGCGGTAATCCTTGAAGTCCTGCTCGTTTTGACGGAAATGCCTTGTTTCGGCAATAGCCGAATTCTGAAGGGAGCTCTTGCAGTCATTTGCTTTGCTGATTTCGTATTGGCTTACGATTCCCGCGATAGCACTCACGGCAAAGGGGATGACCGACGAGAACATCAGGCCTTTCCCGAATTTTTTGCGTTGCCTCTTGGACAGTTCGCTTCTCTGTTCGCTGAGGATATCCTCGTCCAGGGCGCTGCGTTGCGAGACGA
>SAMEA3663015__coassemble_312_pt1 | contig 21411 bp, 17 predicted proteins | sample SAMEA3663015__metabat2_low_PE_034 | metagenome-assembled genome bin SAMEA3663015 (sample SAMEA3663015) | pig gut metagenome | biome: pig gut; feature: pig-associated habitat; material: faeces | place: France | collected 2012 | reverse complement strand
GAACGACCCGCAGGTCGACGTCCGCGTTACCGGCTACAACAGCCGCAGGGCATTTGTGGCTGGCGCCGTGGAACGTCCGGGTTTCGTTTCGTTCAACGAAAATCCGATGACTCTCCCCGACATGATTGCAAGCGTCGGCGGGTTCACCAAGGAAGCTGATCCGTCTGCAATGCAACTTCGCCGTGGCGACAAGGTCTACAGCATCAACTACCTTGACGCCTTCAAGTCCAACCTGCCCCTTGAACGCATGATGGTTCAACCCAAGGACCAGCTCTTTGTTCCGGCACTGTCCGAAACGCAGAAGGAACAGAAGGTCTACGTGATGGGCGAAGTCGGCAGGTCAGGCATCGTGAATATCTACAGCGGCAAGCTGACCCTCGCCGAAGCTCTCGCCTCCGCCGGCGGCTTGCAGGCTTTGAACGCCACGTCCCGCGGCATCTATGTGATCCGCAATTCTTCTGAAACCAAGATTGACGTGTTCCAGCTGAACGCCAAGAACGCGATGGCTCTTGCGATGGCCGACCGTTTCGAACTGAACGCCCGCGATATCGTGTACGTGGATGCTTCCGGTCTCGCCACCTGGAACCGCCTCATCAGCTTGATCCTCCCGTCCGTCCAGACGGTCTACTATGGCATGCTGGCTACGCATAACGCCTACATTGTCAAGGACGACATAAAGGGCAAATAGTAAGGAACTAACCGAGTATGATTAACTTGATTCTTTGTGGTGGTTCGGGCACGCGCCTCTGGCCCGTGAGCCGTTCCCTCATGCCCAAGCAGTTTGCCCCGCTCTTTGACGGGCAGTCCCTGTTCCGCAAGACGGTGGTCACCAACTCCGCCGTCTGCGAATCCCAGTTTATCGTTTCTAACGCCGACCAGTTCTTCCTCGCGAAGGACCAGCTCGAAACGGAAGGCATTACCGGAAGCAAGTTCCTCCTGGAACCCGTGGGCCGCAATACCGCTCCCGCGATTGCCCTCGCCTGCCTCACCATGGATCCGGAGACCATCGTGCTCGTGTCCCCGTCGGACCACGTGATTCGCAAGAAGGACAAGTACAAGAAGGTTCTCCTCCGTGCGCAGGAACTCGCCGAGACGGGCAACCTCGTGACCTTCGGCATCACACCAACGAGTCCCGAGACCGGCTACGGCTACATCGAAGCCGCCGGCGAAGACGTGAAGCGTTTCGTAGAAAAGCCCGACCTTGCCACCGCCGAAAAGTACCTGCTCTCCGGCAACTTCTACTGGAACAGCGGCATCTTCTGCTTCAAGGCGAAGACCTTCCTCGCCGAACTCGGCAAGTACTCCCCCGAGATGCTCGCCGCCGCACAGAAGGCGCTTTCTAACGCGACTGTCGAAGACGGCGAACCCATCCGCATCGACCGCGACGACATGATGGCCATCCCGTCGAACTCTATCGACTACGCCGTGATGGAAAAGTCGAGCAAGGTGAAGGTGGTCCCGAGTGATATCGGCTGGAGCGACCTCGGCAGTTTTGACAGTCTTTATAACGAATATCCGCACGACGACAATGGCAACAACGTGAACCCGCGCCACATTGCCGTCGGTTCCAGGAATTCCCTCGTGATGGGAAGCCAGCGCGCCATCGCGACGATCGACCTCGACAAGATGCTCATCGTCGACACTCCGGACGCTTTGCTCGTGGCCCCGCTTTCCAGCAGCCAGAAGGTGAAGAAGGTGGTGGAAGAGCTCAAGCAGCGCGGCTCCGACCTCATCAACGTGCCGCAGACGGAGAGCCGTCCGTGGGGTACTTACTCCGTGCTCGAATCCACCGAACGCTACAAGATGAAGCGTATCGTGGTGAAGCCGGGCAAGCGCCTCTCCCTGCAGAAGCACCTGCACCGTTCCGAACACTGGGTGGTCGTAAGCGGTACAGCCACGGTGACCGTCGGCAAGAACGTGTTCTACGTGCGTCCGAACGAATCCACCTACATCCCCGTGGGTGAAGTTCACCGTCTGCAGAACGAAGGAAAACTTCCACTCGTGATCGTCGAAGTCCAGGTGGGTGAATACACCGGCGAAGACGACATCATCCGCATGGAAGACGACTTCCACAGAAACTAAACCATATTCGGAATTCGGAATCCAGAATTTGGATTTCGGAGTTGAGTAATAATTATATGTCGGACTTGTTCCGGCATTTTTTGTAACCGTCACAGCCCACTGTCTACTTCCAACTTCCTACAGTCTACTTCCTACTTCTTGCTATATTATAATCATGAGCGATTCTCTTGTACAGACCGTCCGTACGGATACTTTTGAAATGGATTACGCCAGAATCGGTTCTGGCGAAAAGCCGTTAGTCGTCATTCCCGGGATTTCTATCAAGAATCCCCTGAGTTTCGCGAACTCCTTTAGCGTACCTTACAAGATATTCTTGAACGACTACACGCTCTATTTCTTTGACCGTAAAAAAGAGGCAAAACCCGGTTACACGCTTGAACAAATGGCCGATGACCAGGTTAATGCCCTCAAGTCCATCGGAATCGAAAAGGCCGACATCTTTGGAGTATCGCAAGGTGGCATGATTGCCCAGTACATGGCAATCCGTCATCCGCAAATCGTAAACAAGCTGGTACTCGGTTCATCCACTTCGCACGCGGAACCACTGCAACTAGAAACCATCGGCAAATGGGCTCGTCTAGCCGACACTCATAACGCCCAGGAACTCGTTGATTCCTTCCTCGACAAATGCTTTAGCGAAAAATTCCTGACGCGTTACCGCAGGGCGCTCAAGGCGATGTACGAAAACGTCTCCGATGCCGAAATGGATCGTTTTTCCATTTTCGCTCATGCCTGCGACTTTGTCAACACCTACGACGATCTCGGAAAAATCAAGAGCCCGACATTAGTTCTTGGCGCAGGGAACGATCTCGTGACCACCCCGGAAGCCTCCATCAAGATTGCAGACAAGTTAAAAACCGAAAGTATCCCATACGAATTCTATATGTACGAAGGCTACGGTCACGCCGTATTCGATGAACTGAGCGATTACAAGAAACGAATTTTTGAATTCCTGGAAAAGTAAAAATCAGTTCCTTGCCGTATGGAAACTCCCGCACAGCCCCCCGATGCCAAGCCCCGCTACGCCTTTGTCGATTTGGCCAAGGGCTTTTGCATTATGCTGGTGGTTTGGCATCACATCGCTAGCACCTGGGGAATCGAAAGCTACCCGCTCAAGGAAACCGTATCGCTTTTCCGCATGCCTCTCTACTTTTTCCTGTCGGGACTTTTCTTCAAGGAATACGCAGGTTTCTTTGACTTTTGTCGACGCAAGGTGAACAAGCTTCTCATTCCGTTCGCCTTCTTTTTTGTGACTCTTTCTTGCCTATTGCCCTTTGCACTGCATTACCTGCATCTGCGGGCAAATCCAGGCGCGAGTATCTGGTATTCGTTCTTTTGGAAACAGACATTTCCGAATATTCCCGTATGGTTCTTGCTAAGCCTATTCTGGACGAACCTAATCTTTTACGGATTACACCTCGCCGTAAAAAAATTAGTAGCGAAAAAATTTCCGAAGCACACCACGGCATCGCTCGTCAGTTTATCCGTCATATTGGGCCTAGTCGGTTTCTTCCTCGGGCGAAACGGCATCAAGCTCCCGATGTTCCTCGCCTCTTCACTCACGGCAATTCCCTACTTTTGTGCAGGACACGTGGCTTTCCGCTACACGAAAATTCTGGCGCCGAACCGACTGGACCGTTGGAACATTCCCTTTGCTCTCTTACTCTTTGGAATCACCCTCGCACTTTCCTTTAACGCCCCGCCGGAATCCGTCAGCTATGTCAGCAACCGCTACTGGTTCCCGATATGGAACATATACCTATGCGGGCTCCTGGGCACCATCGCCGTTCTACTGCTATCCAAGGCCATCGGGAAAATTCCACTCGTTTCCTACTTCGGTCGCTATTCCATCATGATCCTGGTGACGCACGGTTGGGTCCAATGGGGAATCATTAAGTTTTTGCAGGAAAATCACGTACATTGGCCGAGGCCTGTGGCGCTTGCTTTTGTCTTTGTGACGACCATGCTCCTGTACTTGGGCATTATACCGCTCATGAAGCGGTTCTTACCTCACCTGACCGCACAGAAAGACGTTATTTAATTCAGAATTCGGATTTCAGAATTCGGAGTTTCTTTTGGCTCACTTCCTACCGTCTACTGCCTACTGTCTACCGTCTATTTCTCATTCTAGCTTTTTTCGCCGCATTTTTGTATATTCACCGTTGTAAAATTTGATTTTTTGCGTATTTCGGAGATTTTATGGATATTGGTGCACTGCATTTTCAGAATCCCGAGGCCTTCTGGCTTTTACTTTTAGTCCCTGTTTTAGTCGGCTGGTACATCTACCGTGAACACCGCCGCAAGAGTACCATCAAGTTTCCGGCACTCTCGATTGCAAAGCGCGCTGTCCCGAGCAGACGCGTCCGTTTTCGCCATATCGTGCCGATTTTACGCCTCGCCGCACTCATCTGCTTTGTCGTGGCGCTTGCCCGCCCGCAGAATGCCATGGAAGTGGAATACACGTCGACCGACGGCGTCGACATCATGCTCGCGCTCGACGTTTCGGGATCCATGGGCACGCTCGACATGCTCACGCGTATGGAACAGGCGAAGCTCGGTGTCATGAATGCAGAACGCATCCTGAAATCCGGCGACTACTGGAAATATAGCCGCTTGGGTTATGCCCAGCAAGTGATTGCAGACTTTATCCAGAAACGCCTCAGCGACCGAATTGGGCTTTCTGCCTTTGGTGCACGCTCGATAACGCAGTGCCCGCTGACGCTCGATTACGGATCCCTCCTTGAAATTCTGAAAGCGACCGATGACCTTGCCCGCGATTCCATTATGGGTAGCCGCACGGCCATTGGAGACGGTCTTATGAATACCCTTGCGCGTTTGCAAAAGTCCGAAGCCAAGTCTAAAGTAGTGGTTCTCCTGACCGATGGTCGCGATAACGCCAGCGTGGTGCCGCCGATGCGTGCCGCAGACGTAGCGCAGTCGCTGGGAGTCAAGGTCTACACGGTTGGCGTGGGTAAAAGGAACGGCAAGATTCTCGCCTTCCAGCAGAATCCGTGGACAGGCGATATTTCTTGGGGCGAACGCGATATCACTCCCGAAGAGGGCATCGACGAAGACGTATTGAAAGCCGTGGCACAAAAGACCGGTGGGCGTTTCTACCGCGCCGAGAACAAGGAAGAACTCGAGAAAATCTATTCCGAAATCGATGAACTCGAAAAGACCGAAATTGAAACGGTCGCCTACGCCCGCTACGCCGAAAAATTCTACCCGTGGCTCCTGGTGGGCACCCTGCTGATTTTACTTGAATTGTTGCTTGCAAACACGCGCTTTGTGCGCATCCCGTAATGGAGGCTTTAGATGCGATTTGCTGAACCGATGTTCTTGTGGGGCCTACTTACGCTCCCTCTGTTTGCGCTCCTTTTTGCGTATGCCTATCACCGTCGCAAAAAGTTGGCAGCACGATTCGTTTCGCTTTCGATGTTACCTAAGCTTTCGACTTCGGTGTCGCCTTGGCGGCGCCTGGCGAAAGTAACCCTCTTGCTTTTTGCAATCGCATTCCTGTTCGTTGCGTTGGCGCGACCGCAATGGGGTCGCAAGATGGAGCACATTGAACGCCGCGGTCTTGACCTGGTACTGTTGCAGGACATTTCACTTTCGATGCTCGCCGAGGACGTGAAGCCGAACCGCCTTACCCGTAGCCGTCACGAAATTTCTTCGTTTCTGGAATCGCTTTCGGGCGACCGCGTTGGCCTCGTAGCATTCTCCGGAGAAGCTCAGGTGATGGTGCCACTCACCCTCGATTACGGCACCGTGCAGATGATGCTCCGAGAACTCACTCCGGGCTGGCTCATGCCGGGAACGAATCTGGAAAAGGCCATCCGCAAGGGGATGGATCTGTACCGTAATTCCGGAAGCGCCGGGCAATACTCCGTGATGATCTTGATGAGCGACGGAGAAGAACTCGAAGCCGCCGCCGTCAACGCCGCGAAAGAAGCCGCCGAGATGGGAATCCGCATTTACACCATCGGTATCGGCTCCCGCGAAGGCGTGCCTATTCCGGTGCCCTCCAAGAACGGCGAAATCGCCTACAAGAAGGACTTGCAAGGGAACATTGTCACGACCCGTCTTGAAGACGGAACACTACAGGAAATCGCAAGTGCAACCGGCGGACTCTACTTTTACGCAAGCCCCGGCGAATTCCAGTTGCAAAAGGTGCTGACAGAAATCGCAAGTCTCGAAAAGAAGGAACAGGCTTCCGACCGTATGGAAAACTACCAGGACCGTTACCAGATTTTCCTTGGCCTTGCCGCGCTTCTGTTCCTGATTGAAGCGCTCGTGTCCGAAAGGGGCCGAAAGCGTCGCGTTGGAGCTGGCCGGTTTAGCTAAAGGTAAAATATTTTTACCATGTGTTTGCACGCTATTTGCACACTTGCTTAAAATGCAAAAAACTTTTTAGGTGCGATTCTATTTCTTTTTTGCTATTATTCCAATATGGTGTAAAAAAATAGGGTAATTTCCCCCAAATCACCCTGCTTGAATAGGTTAGTTTGGTTTTTGTTCATCCATTTTTACACAAAAAATCACTATTTTGCGGGTGATTAAAGTAAATTTCGGATGAAAAGAAAAAGTCAACCAACGGAGTCTTTATGCTCGACCTTTTAGCCGTCCAGTCCGGCACCGCCAATGCCACCCTTATCACATTGGCGTACACCTTGATTCTCACGTTTATCCTGTCCTCGGTCATCGCCTGGACCTACGAAAAGACCTTCCTCGGACTTTCGTACTCTCGCAACTTCGTGCAAGCAATCGTGCTCAGCGCAGTAGTCGCCGCAACGGTGATGCAGGCTATCGGAGACAATGTCGGACGAGGCCTCGGTATGATGGGTGCACTATCGGTGGTTCGCTTTAGAACGAGCTTCAAGGATCCCCGCGACATTATGTTCGTGTTCGCCTCGCTCGGCGCCGGTATCGGATGCGGTGTGTACGCCTGGGGTGCCGCAGCGGGCGGTACGGTCGCCTTCTGCCTCGTCGCGTTCCTGCTTTCCCGTACGGGTCTTGGAACCAAGCACTTCTTTGACGGTATGCTCCGTTTCGCCCTTCCGAACGAACCCAAGGTACGCGGTCAGATTGAAGACATTATGAAGTCCAGCCTCAAGACCTTCATCTTGATTACGATGCGCGAAGTTGATGGCGGAGCAAGACTGGATGTCGCCTATCAGATTCGCCTGCGCGCGACAAAACCCGCGGCAGAAATCCTGAGCGAACTTTCTAAGATCGAAGGCATCTCGGACGTACAGTTCATGATGCAGGACGCTACGACGGAAATGTAGGGAGTAAATATGAGCAAGCTTGAAGATTTGATTGACAACTTCTGGAACACCCACAAGAACAACGCGGGCGTTGCCTACCTTTACGGTCATAAGCTCTCTATCGCCTGGGTTCTCTGCGTCATTATCGCCATTATTCTTGGTGTTATTTACCAGGGCAAGATCGCCACATTCCAGGGCATTGCCGAAGCGACCGAAACCACGATTAGCCTCCCCAGTCCGACCGAGGTGGTCAAGATTCACGTGATGCCCGGACAGTCGATCCAGCCCGGCGACACCATCGTAGAACTCAACCGTCCGGACCTCACCCTCCGCATCGCAGAACTCACCCGCGAATTGGACGCCAGTGAAGGCCGCAGCAACCTTTCCGCTGCGGACATCGATCAGAAGGTGGCAGCAGTCAAGGCAGACCTCGCTACCAAGACGCTCACACTCAAGTCCGAAATCAACCGTCTCGAAACGGAATACAAAAAGAACAAGGAAATTGCCTCCAAGCTCAAGAGCCTCCAGGGATCCAACGCCAATAGCGACGGGAACGATGCCATGACCATGCAGATCAAGAACCTGAAGAACGAACTCGCCGTCGCAAACGCCAACGCGAACGAACAGATTAAGCTTCTCAGGAGCAGCAACCGACTGCAGAAGGATGCGGGCAAGAGCGAAGCTGAGAACCTGAAAAAGGAACTCGAGGAACTCCAGAAACAACAGGGAGAGCTGGTCCAGATTGCCAAGGAAAACTGGGTCGTCGGTTCCGTGAACGTCCACGACGGAGAAAAGGTTTCGAGTTTCGCCCCGATTATCACCCTCACCCACAAATCCCCGACGCTTGTCCGCGGCTACATCCACGAAAGAATGTACCAGCGTATGGATATCGGGGAGACCGTGAAGGTCAAGACCCTGAGTGGAACAGGCAAGCCCGTCAAGGGCAAGGTTGTCGGTCTTTCGAGCCGCATCGTGGAATTCCCGGTACGTATGTGGAAAATGCCGGAAATGCCTATTCACGGCCGCGAAGTCATTATCACGATTCCTGCCGAAAATCCGTTCCTCCTGGGAGAAATGGTCACTATTTCTGAGTAGGTAACGCCATTGCGAGGGGCAAGGCCCCGATGCAATCTCTAGATAAAGGTTTATATGAAAAAGTGTGGATATGTCTTTTTGCTTCTGGCCGCTCCGCTGCTTGCCGCTCCCCTCACCTGGGAGACGCTGATCAAGTCCGCCGACGACGATTTGCGCTACCAGTCTTCCAAGAAGCGCACGAACATCGCCACGTCGCGCAACACCAAGCTTTGGGACAAGATGGAGTTGCGCTACAAGCTCGACGGTTTTAGCTTTGCGAGCCACGATTTTGAACTTCGCATGACTCCGAAGGCTTTTGGCGAGGGCTCCGCCGACCGCGCCCATTACGAAGCGCAAATGGTATATGCAAATGCCCAGCTGGCAGAAGACCGCGGCATACTGCTCTACGACCGGTACGAACGTGCAATTCATTATCTGATGCGTCAGCGAATCAACAGACTGAACAAGGAACTTTACCAGGTCAATTCCGACCGTATCGAAGTCCTGCACATGAAAGCGGGTTCGGCCACGTTCAATCCGCAGGACCTGATGTCCGCTCTCGAAAAAGAAGCGACCATCCGTGCGGCCCTTATTAGCGATTCCAATTCGCTCCAAAATTCCGAGAAGAAACTCCGCCGCTGGATTCCCGATTTTGACGGCATCGAACTGGATTCTTCCTGGCTTCCGTCCATGGAAGAAATCGAGTCCCAGCTTTCGGGCGGAATCGAAGTGAACGACAACTACCCGCAGCTTGCAATGGCGAAGGGCAAGATGGAATCCGAAAAGGCTCGCGCCAAACAGGATGTCGCCAGCCGCCGGGACTACATTACGCATATCGGCATCGGCTACTCGATGAAGATTGAATCGCTGATGGAAAAGTACAAGGACCTGGATGCAGGAGACGTCGCCTACGAATACAACGAGTACATGGACGACTACCTTGAAAAGTATCCGGATGCCACTGCGGACGACTCCCGCACCATCCGCAAACTCGTCGCCGATAAGGACAGTCGAAAGACCAGCGACAAGTTCTACGCGACGCTCGGCATCAAGCTTCCGTTCTTTGACAGCAACAAGGACAACGACTTACGTAACCAGGTCGCCGACCTTGATGCAGAAAGCGACTATATGGCCAAGGCTCGTGACGTGAACGTGAAGGTCAACCGCCTTGTAGAACAAGTTAACGGCTACCTAGCCCAATGGAAAGTCCAGAAGGACTTTGCCGACAAGGTCAAGGCCGGAAACATCTTTGAGCAGTTCGCCAAGGATGCCGGATCCGATCCGTTACTCCTGTTGCGCGCCCGCGAAAGTGCCCTTGAAAGCGAACTGAACGCCGCCAAGCTCGAAACGACCATCTACGACCTTTACCTGGAACTGCTCCAATACGCAGGAAAGCTCTCCAAGGAAGGCGTGCAGAACCACCTGGTAGGGGGACTTAAGTAATATGGCCGAGGCCCGCGGATTTAGCCTTCTCGAAAGGTTCGAACTCAAGTACCACATTCCTGTGGAATGGGCCGACCGTATCGGCGCCTTCCTCGCACCCTATTGCGAAGAAGACTACTACTCGAAAATCACCCCAGGCGGATTCTACTGGATCACGAACCTCTATCTGGATTCGCCCAGCTGGACGTTCCTCGGCTGGAAAAAGAAACAGTTGCTGGACCGTTTTAACATGCGCATTCGCACCTACGGTGAGCACCCGGCACAAGACGGAACGTTCCACTTCGAATGCAAGCGCAAGATCAAGAATATCTGCTACAAGAGCCGCGGCACCATCAAGGGAATCAACCCCGGCGAAGTGTGGAACATGAAACCCGAGGACTGGCCGTGCAAGGGAGAAAAAGACCGCATGTACGTGAAGGATTTTCTGTACAAGACGGAACTCTATAACGCACACCCGCGCCTACTCACGCAGTACAAACGTCGCGCCTGGTTTGGACTCCGCGAAGAATATTCCCGCGTGACCATCGATACCGGCATGCGTTTCCGCGAAGAAAACGGATTTGACTATACCGTAGACCCGCACTATATGCATTCGACGGGTATCCCGAGGTTTTTTCAGCCGGGGTGCGATGCCGTGCTCGAACTCAAGTGTCCCTGTTCGCAGGTGCCTTACTGGATGTTCGACCTGATCAAGTTCCTGAACCTGAAACACGGCGCATTTTCCAAGTTCGGCAATGCCGCCGCGGAATGGAAACGTGTTTACGAAAACCCGCGGCGATTCAAGACTCCCTATTGGACAAAGCTCGCCGTCGGCGCAGGTGAAAATTATTAAAATAGTAGAAAGTTTCACGAGGATACCACTATGGATATCAAAAAAATTCTTTTGACGGGTTCGACCGTGGCAGCGTTGGCATTCGTCGTTGCCTGCTCCGATGATTCCTCTTCGGGGCCCAAGAACGAAGATCCGGCCTCCAGCGCCTCCATCGATCAGCCGACTTCGTCTGACGGAACCACCCCGACATCCAACGGCACCGAGACGGGTTCGTCCAGCAGCGCAACCGAACCGGACGAGCATCTTTCTTCGTCAATGGATGCCAGCGTGACGAACATGGTCATCACCGAAATTATGTACAACGCCCCCGACGCCTCCGAACTCGAATGGGTGGAAGTGGCGATTGCGGCCGGTCCTGACCTTAAGAGCATGGCATTCTACAAGCTTCGTCTCGAAGGAGCCATCACCTATTCTTTCCCGGCAGAACCGCTAGCCAAGGGCGAATATGTCGTCGTTACGAACAACATCGAATTGTTCAAGGAAACGTATCCGACCTTTACAGGCCGACTCTTTGGCCCCTGGGATAACGATCCCTCCACTGGAGAAATCGCCAAACTTTCGAACGAAGGCGATGTCATCGATGTCAAGCTGACCGGAAACGGCGACGTCAGCTGTTCCTACAGCAAGGAACCGCCTTGGCCCTCCCTTGCCAACGGCAAGGGCCGTTCCCTCGTCTACAAGGGCGGAAACGCAGCACTCCCCTCTTCCTGGGGAGCAAGCAAGATCCTGAAGGGCAACCCCGGTGTCGGTAACGACGATTGGCTGAAGACCTCCAATGTGCGCATCAATGAAATCATGCCGACCCTGACCGGTCAGAACGCATGGGTAGAACTCTACAATGCAGGAACCGAAAATGTCGACGTAACAGGCTGGCAATTTGAATCCAAGGTCCGTAACGAAACCCTGACCATCAAATCGGGTATCGTTCCTGCCGGAAGCTATCTGGTCCTGGACGCGGCTTCCGATTTCAGCGAAGAACTGATCGTCAGTCCCATTGGAGGTGCCTACTATCTGTACGGAGCCACCGAAGGCGATGAATCCAGTCTGCTCCTGCCCTCCAGCGAACTTTCGAGCGGAGTCGTTGACCTGGCCGACGGTTCTATGGCTCAGGGAGCCCTTACCACGGCAACTCCGGGAGCCATTAACACGAATCTGTATATCGGCCCGGTCGTCATCAATGAAATTCATTATCACCCAATTGACGACAATGCAAACGACGTCGAATTTCTGGAACTCAAGAACACCTCTGCAACCCCGATCACTCTCTACGAAAAGGTAAAAACGACCAACAAGGGCTGGAAGGTCGAAGGTATCAACATGGACTTTACAAGCTCCGACATCCTGCCCGCAAACGGTTTTGCTGTCCTTTTCCCGGAATCTCTTTCGACCGCCGTGGGAGAAACCGGATTGCGCACCCGCTACTCTATCGCAAGCGACGTACTCGTCAAATTCTACAAGGGTAAGCTTTCGAACCGTGGCGAAATGGTCGCCGTCAAGAAGCCCTTCGACTTCAGTGATGATCCGACAAGCCCCTCGGGCATCCAATGGTTCTACAACTGGTCCGATGCAACGCTCTATAGCGACGGTTGGAAGGGCGAAAACTTCGCAAAGACAGACGGATTCGGATATAGCCTACAGCGCAAGGACTACAGCACCATGGGTTATGAAGCTTCCGCCTGGGTTGCCGCAGAACCGACCCCTGGAAAATAGCCCCGAAAATCGGCCCCATTTATAGCAAATAAGTCACCTTTTCAAGGTGGCTTTTTTTGTAAAAAATATATATCTTTACATAGTATGAAAAAGAGTGTATTACTGGGTTTGGCGACAAGCGTCGCCGTTTCTGCCGCGCCTATTTCGCTTTCCGACGCCATCAACATGGCAAAAGCCGGAAATTCGCAGATCAAGGCTGAAAAGGCAAAAGTCGACATGGCCGAAAGCGGCCAGTCCGAAGCATTTTCCCGTTTTATGCCGCAGCTGACGCTAACCGCTAGCGTCACAAAAATCAACGATCCCATCTACATTGATTTGAATCAAATCCGTTCGGGAATGATCCAGGTACACGGAGCTGAGGCTTATCAGTCTTACTACAGCCAGTATTATTCGGATTACTATAAGCAGTATTACGATCAAGCCTACCAGGCAGCCATCACGCAAGGTGCCGACGAGGCAACCGCTGCAGCGACCGCCCAAAAGGCCGCCGACCAGGCAGGGACACAGGCTGGTACCAAAGCCGGCGCAGAAGCCCAGAAGCAGACCGAAGAAAAGTTGAACGAGGCTTTGCCCTCTTTTGAAAAGAAGGTGCAGGACGATGTCTTTTTTAACGCGCGCCTGACGGCCATCTGGCCCATCTTTACGGGTTTCAAGATCTATTCCGCCTACGATGCCGCCAAGGAAAACGTGAACGCCAAGAAGTCTGCGTTTGACATGGCGCAGAACACCATCCTGATGGATGTGGCGACCAAGTACTTTACGCTGCGCTTGGCCGAAGAACTAACGGTGCTACGCGAAAGCACCAAGAAAAACTTGGAAGAACACTTGGCTCGCTCCAAGAAGCTTGAAGAAGGTGGTCAAATCAGCAAGGCGGAACGCCTGCGTGCCGAAGTCGCCCTGGCCGAAGCGGAGAATGCTCTCGAAGACTCTTACCGCGATCAGACGCTTGCGCGACTCGCTCTCGCAAGCCTGTTGCATACCGACACGAACATTACCGCGATTACGCCGGTGATGGCCCCGGAACAGACTTTCGGCATGGAAGAATTCAAGCAACTCGCCATGGACAGACACCCGGGACTGCGACAGCTGCGCACCGAACGCAAGCGCAGCCAGGATGCCGTGAGTGCGGCCCGCGCCGATTATTACCCGACGGTAGCACTTTTTGCATACAAGGAACTTTACACGCGCGACCTTACAATCCTGGAACCCGAATGGGCCGTGGGAGCAAAGCTTCAGTGGGATTTGTTCAAGGGCGGCGAGACTCGCTCCAAGGTGAGTAACGCGAAGGCGCTTGACAGGTCGCTTTCGAGCATGGAAGAGCAGACCATGGATAACATTGGTCTGCTGGTGGAAAAGCGCTGGCGCGAAATGGAACATGCCAAGAGCCGCCTGGAAAGCTTGAAGAAAACCCGTGAACTTGCCGAAGAAGCGCACCGCAGCCAGACCTTGGCCTACGAGGCGGGACTTGCGACGGGTCTTGACGTGGTAGATGCCGAGCTTGCGCTTTCGCGCTTGCAGGTGGCAGACATGAAGGCGCATTACGATGCGGTAATCGCCTGGCTTGGACTATTGGAAGCAAGCGGAGAAGTGGTAAATGCGGGCGAAATGCTCAAGAACGTAAAGCCGGTGGAAGAAAAATCGGCTGAGGTGTCGAAGCCTGAAGAAGCTAAGGCAGAAGAACCGAAGCCCGCCGAGCCCGTTACGGAACCTGCAGCTGTTCCCGCCGCAAAGTCGAACGTCGTGGCGAACGATTCCTTGAACGTCATTGCGAACCCCGAAGGGGGGAAGCAATCTACAGCGGCAGATTCGGTAAATACGGCTCCAGCCCCTAATCACTAACCACTTTATACCGTCTACTTCCAACTATGTACTTTTAATCTGGAGGAAACTATGAACGTCTTGAAAGTTATCGGAAAGGTCTTGGTCGTCTTGGCATTGATTGCCCTGATTGGCCTTGGTATCGTTACCTTGCAGAAGTTCGCGACTGAACCGCGCGACGCCTATTTGCAGGGCCAGATGGAAGCTCGCCGAGTACTTGTGGCGGGCAAGGTTCCCGGGCGCGTTGAACAGCTGTTCTTCCGCGAAGGTGACATGGTCGAAAAGAACGCCATCGTCGCCCTTATAAGCAGCCCCGAAATCGAGGCGAAAAAGATTCAGGCGCAGGGTGCTTTAGGTGCTGCACGCGCCCAAGCGAACAAGGCGAAAAACGGAGCCCGCTCCGAAGACATTACGGCCCTCAAGGCGATGGCCTCGCGCGCCCAGGATGCCGCAAACCTCGCGAAGAACACTTACGACCGTGTGCAAAAGCTTTATAACGAAGGCGTGCTCCCGCTCCAGAAGCGCGACGAAGCCGAAACCCAGATGAAGGCCTCGCAGTCTGCTGCCGACGCCGCCAAGGCCCAGTATGAACAGGCCCTCGCCGGCGCCCGCAGCGAAGACAAGGCTGCTGCAAACGCACTCGTGCTGCAAGCGAAGGGCGCCAACGCCGAGGTCGACGCGTACCTCGAAGAAACGAAAATCCGCGCCCCCATCGCCGGTGAAGTTTCCGTCAAGCTGGTTGAAGAGGGCGAAGTCGTAGGCTCCGGCATGCCGGTTGTCGCCATCACGGACCTCGACGATTCCTGGGCGGTATTCCACCTGCGCGAAGACCTGCTCAAGAACATCACCAAGGGAAAATCCTTCAGCGTTTTCATTCCGGCACTCGACAAGAATGTCGAAATGGAAGTCAGCTACATAGCCTCGGTAGGCGACTATGCCACCTGGCGCAGCTCCAAGGAAAGCGGCGGTTTCGATCTCAAGAGTTTCGAGGTGCGCCTGCGTCCGAAGCAGAAAGTCGAAAACCTGCGCCCAGGCATGAGCGTCCTTTTCCCCGTAGAACATATTCAGTAATCTTTTTAGAAAACAGGAGATGCCCGACTAAATCGGGCATGACAATGCGATTTGTTTATTTCTTTCTTTAAAGCAGTCCGCAAAATCTACATCAGCCACAACATCGTGCTGTGGTTGGTTCTCCTGATTTTACCGGTGGCAACATCAAGTTTCATGGTGGACCTGTTCTCGGCGGAAATTATTCAACACGTGCCAATCGGTATTGTTAAACAAGACCGTTCGCAACTCAGCGATGAACTGGAAATGGCTTTGCGAGCAGACCCCGTGCTCGAAGTCACCATGGAATGCGCCGACCGCAGCGAATGCGAGCACGCGGTAATTCGTGGAGACTTGCAGGCTTTTATCGTGCTCCCGTACGACATGGAACGCCGCGCGCTGCGGCTTGAAACGCCCGTAATTCCGGTATATTCGAGCGGCCAGAATTACCTCACAAATACGTTTGCAGTCAAGGAAATCCGCTCGGTCATTTCCTCCATCGGTTCTAACTTGTTCACAAAGCAGATGACCGACCCTGTGCAGGTCGAAATCAAGTCCGTCGGCAACAACAGCAGCAACTACCAAGGATTCCTGGGGCTCGGTCTCGTGACAGCCATTTTCCACCTGGCAAGCATTCTCGCCGCCGTCTATCTTTTCAGTTTTCCGTTCCGCGACCACCGCGTCCGCGAATTTTTGCAAGCGGCAGGCGGCTCCCGCGTAATACTTGGTGCTGCGACATCGCTTCCACTAATTGCCATCCAGTGGCTTTCGATGATGGCTGTGTATGCGTATGCTCGCCGTGCGCTCACCCCGATGACATTCGATGAATTTGTGGTGGTATCTGCGGGGCAGTTGGCGATGATTCTCGCTTGCTCTGGAGCAGGGGCCGCATTCGTCGGCCTCACGGGTAACATGCGTATGTCTTCTAGCGTGGCCGGTGTAATTGCAGGTCCTGCGTTTGCATTTGCCGGGCAAACTTTCCCCGTGATGGCGATGCCCTTTGCGGTGCGTTGCTTCGCGTTCCTGCTTCCGCTCACCCATATTCTCAAGGTGCAATCGACAATGCTTCTCGGTTCTGTCGGCAAGGCTCACGCCTGGGAATCGATAGCAATCCTTTTATGCATGGCACTGTTCTGGCACCTACTCGCCTCAAAATTGTTGTTCTTGCGTTGGAAAGTCGCCATTGAAAAAGAAGCAGATTGGGAAGCCCGCGAAAAGTTACACCTGAAGGATAAGCTGAAGAATATTGCCGGTGCCGTCTATTCGGACCTAAGCATTCGCAAGGCAATTGCTTCTGATATGGCTGAAAGGGGGCGCAAATGATAGACCTCTTTAAACGACTTTTCAAGGTGGCGTTTGCCGAATGGAAACTTTTTTACACCGACCCACCGGCAGTGCTGTTGCTGGTGGTGGCGGGCGTGCTTTACGCCTTCTATTACCCGACGCCTTACATGAATCAGACGGCGACAGATGTGCCTGTGGCTGTGGTGGATCTTGACCATACGGTCATGTCCCGCGAACTCACGCAGATGTCTGCCGCGGCCCAGCAACTTGATGTGCGCTATGTATTTTCGGATATCCGCGAGGCAGAAGACGCCCTAGCGAACGAAAAAATCTACGGTTTCATGGTAATTCCCAAGGACATGGAAAAGACGCTCCGCAACGGCGGCAAGGCGATCGTGAACGTGTTCACCCACGGGGCCTACGTGATGCTCCACGGAAACATCGGGACAGGCTTTGCGACCTGCGCCCTCACCGTGGGGGCCACCACGAAGGTCAAGCGAATTGCCCTCGGCAAGAAAGTCCCTGCGGCCAAGGCGATTGCCATCAGCGTGCAGACCATGTACAACAGCACGGGTAGCTATTCGAACTATGTGGTGCCGAGCGTGTTGGTGCTGATTTTGCAGCAGACGCTTGTGATTGGCATCTGCATTCTGGGCGGTGCCCGCGCCCACCGCAAGTTCCGCAAATTGCAGCGCGACAGTTCCGTTGAAAACGAGCTGATGCCTTACCGCTACTTTGGCCGTTCGCTTGCGTACTTCTTGCATTACTGCAGCTTTATCCTGTTCTACCACTTTGTAGTGTACAACGTGTTCGATTTTCCGCGTCGTGGCGAAATTTTGCCCATGGTGGCCTTTGCTATCGTGTTCCTGTTTTCGGTCATCAATTTCGGGATGGTGCTTTCGCAAGTATTCCTGCGTCGCGAAACGAGCATGCAGCTGTTCCTGTACATGAGCATCCCGATTCTGTTCCTTTCGAACTTCAGCTGGCCCACCGAATTGATTCCGGCCTGGATGAAGGGTTTCTCTTGCCTGTTACCCTCGACATTTGCCATTCCGGCATGGCTTGCGATTGAACAGCGTGGAGCCGACATTTACGATGCGGCATCGCTTCTGTTGCCGCTCGCTATGCAGGCGGTATTCTACCTGTTGCTCGGGCTAGTGCTCACGAATCTCCGCGACGGAAGCAAACTGAAAACCGGTGACATGTAGCCCTTCCTGTCATCCCCGGCTTGGCCGGGGATCTCCGTGCGGAGCGTGACAATTTGAAAATGAATTTTGTATATTACGATTAGAGGTATTTTTATGATGTTAGATCCTTTATACATGATGTTTCTCCTGGTGACGCTTGCCCTTTCGGGTAGCGTTTCCTGGATGGTCAAGTCCCGTTTTAACGCTGGCCAGAAGGTTGGCATTTCGAGCGGCCTTACCGGTGCCGATGTGGCGAAGGCAATTCTCATGGATGCGGGCATTACCGACGTGAAGGTGCTGCAGCATCACGGGTTCTTGTCGGACCATTACAATCCGCTGAACAAGACTCTGAACTTGTCGCCCGAAGTCTATAACGGCCGCAATGCATCTGCCGCGGGCGTTGCCGCTCACGAAGTGGGCCACGCCATTCAGCATGCGCAGGGATATTTCCCGCTGTGGCTGCGTTCGTTCATTGTGCCGGCCGCAAACCTCGGCTCGAATCTCGGTCCGTGGCTTGTGATTTTGGGCATCGTGCTCATGAGTGCTGGTCGTGCGCTCGGCTATTCTCTCGCCGTGGCGGGTGTGGTACTGTTCGGTATCGCAACGCTCTTTACGCTGGTGACCGTGCCGGTGGAATTCGATGCTTCTAGCCGTGCAAAGAAGGTGCTTGCCCGCCTTGACATCGTGGCGCAGGGCCGCGAATACAATACGGTTTCGGGAGTGCTGTTTGCCGCAGGGCTTACCTACGTGGCAGCCGCAATCGGTTCCATTATGCAGTTGTTTTATTGGGCTTACCGCGCAGGTTTCATTGGCGGTCGGCGAGACTAGGTAAATTCAGAGTTCGGAATTAGGATTTCGGAATTGAATTAATCGCGGCAAAGCCGCCTGACAATAAAACTCTGAAATCTGAAAACTTAATTATCAGTGTGGACTTCGATAGACGGAAATTCGTCATCGTTGGAGTCTTCTGAAACGTCGGAATTTTCAGAAGCCTGGGTGTCGTAGAACGCCTGGGCTTTTTTCATGAATGCTTCGAATTCTTCGTCCGTCATGTTGTCAGCGGGCTGCGGCTCTTCTTGAGTCTGCTCCGAACTTGATTCGAGGTTATCGCGAGCCTCTGGCGAAGCAATCCATTCCTCATTTGTTTCCGCAGGATTTTCTTCAACGGGAACATCTTCAGCCGGAGTTTCTGCGACCGGTTCGGTTGCAGCTTCGGCTAGTTCTTCCACCGGAGTTTCAGTTGCAGGTGCGGCATTTTCTGCGGTCGTGCTTGCTTCTACCGGCGCAGCAGTATCAACTGCAGGAGCGGCACCCTCTGCGCCCGAAGCATTCTCCGCTGGAGCCTGAGCACCATCAGCCGGAGCCTGGGCATTTTCCGTCGCCTCGTCTTCCTTCATCATTTCGGCGAACGGGTTTTCTTGCACTTCGCTCAAGTCTTCGCGACCTTCGAGCATGGCGTTCAAATCGTCTTCGCTCACGTTCCGTCCGCGTTCCGTCCACAGCACGGCTTCGCGCATCACTGCGGCCAAGTCGCCTACGGTCTGCTCCTTGGAGCGTGCAATCGCCTGGTTGCGAATCGCTTCTACAAGGCCCGGCTTCACGTCCGGATCCTTGCTGAAGAACACGGTCTCGTGCGCCATTTCTTCGGCATAGTCGGCGTTGTTCTTCTTGCGGTAAATCCAAATCGGTCCGAACAGTTCACTCTGACGGAACACGATTTCATCCGTCTTGATCATCTCGAGCATGGCCATGAAGGTCCCCGCCGCCACAATCGGGTGAGAATCGTTGTCGAGCAAGTCTTCGAACAGGGCGCGGCCATTCACCGCGAGATAGTTGTTAATCGCCTGCTGGCGGTCCTGAATGGTCACGTAGTCGAGTTCGATGTGGTGAATCGTTTCCGAAATCTTGGTCTTCAGGCTCTTCTGGTAAGCGCGGAACAGCTGCCAAATGTTTGCGTCGGCCAAAGTCTCTTCGTCGGTCTGCGTCTTTTCAAGGCGGCCGCGGGAATACGTACCGAAATTCTCGCTTTCCATTTCCTGGAGGCCGCTCGCGACTTGCTTAAAGCGCTGGTATTCCAGCATTTCCTTCATGAGCTGTTCGCGGTCTTCGTTGTATTCCGCTTCCATCTCGGGGTCGCGCTGTTCGGCCGGCAAAAGTTCCTGCACCTTTAAGGCCATCAGGCGGCTCGCCATGTACAAGAAATCACCCGCCTTCGACAGGTCGGTGCCCTCGTACTCGTTCACCCACTTTAAAAACTGGTCCGCAATTTCTGCAATCGAAATCTGTTCGAGCGGAACTTCCTTCTTCTGAACAAGATACACCAGCAAGTCCATCGGGCCATTGAACGCCCCGATGCGTACTTCGTATTCTTCCTGTTCTTCGACTTCGGTCATTTGAGCTAAATGTAGTTAATTTTTTTTGTATATTTTTCCCCCTTGAAAAAATCATAACAACATTTTTCATTTTGTCTTAGCGGCGGTGCAGCGAAAACACCGACATCATTTCTCCCGCGCCCCTAGCCTTTTCCGAGAACAACCCCGCAGACACTTTGCAGCTACAGCAGGAAACGGAACAAGATACGGTCTACGTAAACCAGACCGATACCCTATATATAGACCGGATATCCTTCGACACGCAATACATTTTCCGCCACGACACAAGCATTGTTTTCGATACCAATACTTGCTGCAGAAGGACACGATCCATGTTGTCCACCGCGATATTTCGGTGTCCGACCAACTGCCCTCCAATGACTCGCTGAAAATTCCCGAAGGAAGTGACACGCTCAACATCGTGTATTTCGGAAATTCGCTAATCATGGGTTACGATTCATTCGGAATGTCCGCATCGGCCGCGACCCAGGACCTTTGCACGAAGGTCAATCAATACTTCTCGTCGCTTGGATATGTAGTTAACGGTGTTCGCGCAACATCGAAAGACTTTGAACGACGGTTGGTCAAGTCCGAACGCGAGGAAATTCTTGCAGGAAAGCTCTACCCGGAGCTGGACAAATCCACCGACATACTTGTAATCGTGCTCAGCGACAACATCGTAAACGACGAAATGTTGGATGCATTCAGGGACTCGTTTGCCGAACTCCTAGACAGTGCGCAAAGCCGCATGTCAGACAGCGCCAAAATCATCTGCGTATCGAGCTGGTACACATCGGGCACCATAGACAAAGCTCGAGAAATCGTCGAGGCCAAATCCAGGGAAAGGGGCGTAACCTTCGTAGACATATCGGACCTTTACGCAGATGAAGGAAACCGCTCCTACCTCGGTGCGGTTATATTCAGAAACGACGTAAGGCAATACAGTATGTCTTACGACGCCATATCGGAAGTGGCTTGCACCCAGACAATCCGGTTTAGCGTAGAAGGTAAAACGGTTTCATCGACCATTATCCCCGACAGTTACGAAATAGACTACGAAAACAAAGTAGTCTCATGGACAGGCCACGAATTTATCGTAACGAACCCCGCCATCGCAACGCATCCGGGCGACCTGGGCTTTACGCGTATCGCGGAGCGGGTTGTTTCCGCAATTTCCAACTAACCGAAAGGCACAAAGCTGCGCCTATGCGGGCGTTCCCCGGCCAGAGCCGCCGGGGCGGAGGCGGGCCAGGTCGGGCTATACTCGCTGCGCTCGCCGAGCCTGCAGTCTCGGC